>JGI12104J13512_1000182_pt1 | contig 61193 bp, 59 predicted proteins | sample TerdegcTABiofilm_FD_13512 | JGI IMG/M metagenome (IMG submission 13512)
ACAAAGGACCAGCTGACCCCAAGAGCCACACCCCCGCCAAAGCCATTCTATCATCTTTAGGCTGGTTTTTCATATAATTAAATCCTATGGTAGACCCCACTCGCCCACTCGACACAGGGTTGGGTGAAAAAATATGGCCAAAAACCGTGTTGCATTGGGGAGCAATTTTCTATCATAATGACGGAGGTTTTTGGTAACAGGTAGCAAAGAGGTTTGCGGCAAAAGACAGCCAAACCTGTAAGATAATAAATAGGGAAAAGAAAGAAGAATGGGATTATCCCAAAATGTTTCAGCGTGAGCAATCGATGGCCTTTGGGAATAGGTTTTTTCTTGGGGAATGGACTTTCCCTCTTTTGGTGTTCTTCTTTGGCCCGATGAAATAGGAGCCGCCTGGAGGATGCGCGATTGCAAGACCTGACCCCGGAGGTGTGAATGGAAATCTTTGAAAGCATCCTCATTTGGATTCTGGCAAACTTCAAGTGGGGTATAATTTTTATGTGCTCCTACCTCATCTTAATTGCCCTGGGGAATCTTCTCCCCCGCCCCAAAGTCCGGCCTTCCCCGCCTTCTACCCGTTTTGCCATCGTCATTCCGGCACACAACGAGGAGCGGGTAATCGGGGACCTGATCAGGAACCTGAAAGCCATGGACTACCCCAAAGAACTTTTCGACATCTACGTAATCTGCGACCGCTGCACGGATAGAACTCCGGAAATTGTGAAAGCGGAGGGGGCTGTGGCCCTGATCAAGGAGCACGAGGGCAAAAGGGGGAAGGGCGCGGCTTTAGACTGGGGATTGGAGCAAATCTTCGCTTTGAAAGGAAGAAAATACTACGACGCCTTCTGCTTCTTCGATGCCGATAACCAGGTGCGCACTAACTTCCTTCAGGTGATGAACGACCACCTGAATTCCGGGCACAATTTAATGCAGGCCTTCCTGGATTTAAAGAACCCCCGCTCCAATTGGATCACGAGGACGATCTTCGTGGAACAGCGCTCCACGAACTTCCTCTGGCACGGAGGGAAGACCCGCTGGGGGCTGGGGAACTACCTCATCGGCACGGGGATGTGCGTCAAGGGAGAGCTCATTGCGGAAACGGGGTGGAAGGTGGAATCTCTGACCGAGGATCTGGAGTTTTCCCTGAAGATGGCCCTCAAAGGGGAGCGCATTTACTGGGTGGAGGATACCAGGGTCTTCGACGAGGCGCCCACGGATCTGCGCACCATCTGGTTTCAGAGGCAGCGCTGGGCAATCGGAGCCTGGCGCTGTTTTTTCCGCTATTTTTTCCCCTGTCTTTTCAACGCGATTAAAAGGGGAAGCCCCCGCCTCCTCGATATGACCCTTTATTTGACGCTTCAGGCCTACGGGGTGTTTACGATATTATACGGCCTCATGAACTTTATCAACGGGATTTTCAATCTTGTCTATCTTCCCCCGGATCCCGCAGCCACGATCCTGGGAGCGATTTTCGCCCTGACCTACGTGCCCTCGGGAATTCTCTTTTCCAGAATTCCCCTCAGGGAAAACATTCCCTTTATCCTCATCTATATGGGGCTTCTCACCTCTTTAGGGGCCGTGGAGGCTTTCTTCGGGCTCTTCCGCGTGGGCACGAAGGTTTGGTTCCACACCCCACACAAAGCGAAGTTAGATGAGAAGATCAAGCTTTAAATCAGCCCTTAAATCCGCCCTGATTTTATGGCTCCTTTTGGCCCTCCTTTCCTCTCCGTGCCTGAGCGCAGGGCCAGTTTCCGTGAAGGAGGAAGGGATACGCCTCCGGGATCGGCCCTCCGCAAGTGGGGAGGTTCTGGCTACCGTTTCCCAGGGGGTGACTTGCGAGCTCCTCAAGGAGGGGGAGGACGAGAACGGACGGGTGTGGTTTTTCGTGCGCACGGAATCCGGAGAAGAAGGATGGGTGGCTTCCTGGCTCCTTAATTATGGAGATCTGAAATGGGTGGTGGTGAACGAGGAGCTTGTGAACCTGCGTGAGGGTCCGGGAATTGAGAACCCGGTAGTCGATCAGGTGACTCTGGATACCGTTCTCTATTTAGAGGGAGAGGAAAAGGACCAGGAAGGCCAGGTCTGGTACAAGGTTTCAAGCGGAGAGGGGAAAGAGGGCTGGATCGCCTCCTGGCTCACCAGGCCGGGGAGGGTCTCCGAGCCTCCGCCGGTACCTGTGGAAATTGAAACGGAAAAGGGGGTAATCGTCCTCTACGACATCTACTACCACTGGGGGAAGGAAGAAATCATCTCCAGCGTGAAGGCTGGGCTGGTTACGGGGTATCCGGATGGCACCTTCCGCCCCGACCAGAAAATCACCCGTGCGGAATTCTATTCCCTGATCGTGCGCTTAAAGGGAATCCCCCTCGAGCCCAGCTCCCCTCAGACCTTTCAGGACTTGCCCCCCTCCCACTGGGCCTTCCCTTATGTTTCTAGTGCCTTGAAAGCGGGATATTTAGGTCTTCCACCATATCCTCTTGACCTGGAACCGGACGGCGCCATCACCAGAAAGGAGATCGCCCAGGCGGCAGTTCGCGCTTCAGGCTGGGAGAGTGTTGCTTTATCCAGGGCCAATGCCCGCCCCTCTTTTTCTGATGCCCTCTCTTATCCCTTTGCCCCTTACATCCAGGTGGCTGAGGAGTGCGGTCTGATTAAAGGATACCCGGATGGCACCTTCAAGCCGGAAAACGGGGCCACGAGAGCGGAAGCCCTGACTGTGTTAGAGCGGATGAAGAATCCCGCATCACCCGGGCACATTTATTTAGCGCAGAAACAGGTGGCCCTTTCCGCCACGCGGACCGTCACTGTGGATTACGCTGTGGTGGATCTCTCCTATCCCAACATTAAACCCCGGGTTTACATCGCCAAAGACCAGGTGGGAAGGTTGGAGTCCCTACAAAGTCTGGCTTCAAGGAACAAGGTAACCGTAGCTGTCCCCGCGGCTTACTTCGACAAGAAGAGCTCCGACCCCTTAAACCCCGATGGCCCTTACCGCTACATCTGGGGAAACTTAGAGAACGACGGGACATTCATCACCTTAACCAATCAGGGAACCTCCATCGGCTTTACGGAGGATAATCAGGTTTACTTCGCTCCTTTAGAGGTGGGAATCACGGGGCGCATCCTCCCCGAGAACCTGGATGGGCGCACGCCTGAAGATCTGAGCTTCTACGTCTCCGGCTTGAACCAGCCCCTGCTTCCGGATTCCGTGCGCATCTTCACCCCGATCTACGGACCTTCGGTGAACGTAGGGGAGGCCAAGGCTGTGATTTTCCGGCAGTACAAGGTTGTGGAGATCAAATCGGGAGAGGTGGAGATCCCCAGAGACGGCTTCGTCCTCGCCGCACCGGCTGGTTCCTGGCTTTATGCTCACTTCCGGGTTGGAGACAGGGTGGAGCTTCAATACAAGTACACCCACAACGTGACCGGGGAACTTCTTCCCTGGCACACCGTGCGTACCACGGCCTCGGCAGGACCCCGGCTCTTAAAAGGAGGCCAGATCGCCCTCTCGAAAAACGAGGAGCGCTTCGATGACTCCCTGCTTGCGGAAAGCGCCCGGAGAACGGCCATCGGCCTTTCGGGATCAAGCATAATCATCCTGGCCAATGTCCTGGAGCCCGTGAAATTGGACGAGCTGGCATTAATCATGCTCAACTTAGGGTGTCTCGAGGCTGTGAATTTGGACGGAGGCGCTTCCTGTGGGCTCTACTATCGGGGAAAGGTGATCAATGAGCCCAAGGGAAGTTTAACGAATATTCTGGCCTTCACGGAATTTTAAGAGGCGATTTCGAAAATTCCTCCTAAGAAAACCGCCACCGCTCCTCCGACGACCAGATAACCTCCGTAACCGAGGCCGCTTATGAAGCTCTGGAAGTTGGTCCAGCTCCCAAAAAGGGACTGCAGTTCCGGGCTTCCTAAAACAAGATAAATGAGGTAGACCATACCCCCGCCCAGGGCCAGATGGATCAGGCCCATCACTTTAGAGGGAGCGATCATCAAAATCAGGGAAAGCCCGGCGGCAGCCAGAGTGAGCCAGAATTTCCAGGAATCTGCACTCGAGGTTCCTTCCCAAAAGGTTGCCGGGTTAGCGCTGAAGAAGGGGAGAAAAAAGCCCACGATCACAGCCACTGACCCTAAAGCTATTAGTACCCTTGCCAGAAATCTCACTTTATACCTCCTCTCGATTTCCCAACCCCTCGGGGTCAGGTCTTGCAATCACACATTTTCTTAGGCTGATTTTACCCCATATAAATTTATAAGCCAAACCTCGAACCTCGGGGTCAGGTCTTGCAATCACACATTTTCTTCTTTTAGGCTTTCTATGCGCTTCCGGGGAATGCCTTCAGGCACCATCGCTATAGAGTGAAGACTGCCGCAGTGTTACTCCTTATCTGGGTTGCTCCTTATGTTGCTCTTTATAGCTCCTTTATAGTTCTTTATTAATTCTTGGCTAATTGAAAGCTTCCCAGCAAAGAAATCTTCCTTAGCCTAAAAAGCAATCTTAGCCTAAAAAGCAATAGGAGTTTATTAGAACTGAAATGTTGCATTGCAAGACCTGACCCCATCAGCCATCAGTTGGGATCAGCTCGTTGCGGGAATAGCTTCGATCAGTCTGCGGAAGACGATCGTGGAGTCCTCGCAGTCGATCACCACGGTGTCCCCTTCCTGGAACTCACCCTCCAGGATCTTCTCGGAAAGCGGGTTCTCCACCATATGCTGGATGGTGCGCCTCAGTGGGCGGGCGCCGAAGGAGGGATCGAAGCCCTTCCGGGCAAGAAGGTCCTTTGCACTATCCGTGAGCACTAAATAGAGCTTTTTGCTCTTAATTTCCTTGCCAATTCGGGCGATCATCAAGTCCACGATGCGCCTGATGTGCTCGGGCTCTAAGGGATGGAAGATGATAATTTCGTCCAGACGATTTAAAAACTCGGGACGGAAGTTTTTCTTAACCTCTTCGAGGAGCCGTTGCTTCATCTCCTCGTAAGCGAGTATCGGTTGATCCTCCAGGCGGAAGCCAAATGGTTTTGCCAGAGCTCCGGCTGTCCCCAGGTTGGAAGTGAGGATGATGATCACATGGCGGAAATCCACAACCCTTCCCTGGGCATCGGTGAGCCTGCCATCGTCCATAATCTGGAGCAGGATGTTGAAGACATCGGGGTGGGCCTTTTCAATCTCATCAAAGAGCACGACCGAATAGGGGTGGCGGCGCACCTTCTCCGTGAGCTGACCGCCTTCCTCGTAGCCCACGTATCCCGGAGGGGCTCCCACCATGCGGGAGACGGTGTGTTTCTCCATGTACTCGGACATATCTAACTTCACCAGGGCGTCCTCGGTGCCGAAGAGGTACTCTGCCAGGGCGCGGGCCAGCTCGGTCTTCCCCACTCCCGTGGGCCCCAAAAAGAGGAAGGAGCCAATGGGCTTTCTCCTGTCCTTCAAACCAGCGCGGGAGCGCCTCAGGGCCTCAGCCACGGCCCGAACTGCCTCCTCCTGATCCACAATGCGTTCGTGGATCGCCTCCTCGATGTGCAGGAATTTCTCCGCCTCGGATTGAGCCAGCCTGGTTACGGGGATGCCTGTCCAGATGGAGACGATCTGCGCCACATCCTCAGGAGTGACCTCCTTGGATTCCCTTCCCTCTTCCAGGCGTACCTTGGCTGAAGCCTCGTCCATTAAATCGATGGCTTTATCGGGAAGGAATCTGCCCGTGATGTACTTATCGGCCAGCTCCACCGCGGCCTCCACGGCCTCATCGGTAATTTCCACTTTATGGTGCTCCGCGTAGCGGTGGCGGATCCCCTTGAGGATGCTCTTGGTTTCCTCAACCGTGGGTTCGTTCACGTGAATGGGCTGAAACCTGCGCTCTAAGGCAGCGTCCTTCTCAATGTACTTGCGGTAATCATCGAAGGTGGTGGCGCCAATGCACTGGAGCTCTCCCCGGGCAAGGGCGGGCTTGAAGATAGAGGCGGCGTCTATTGCTCCCTCCGCGGCACCAGCGTGCACGATGTTGTGGAACTCGTCCACGAAGAGGATGATCTCGCCCTGCTGCCTGCGGATCTCGTTGATAATCTTCCTCATCCTCTCCTCGAATTCCCCCCGGTATTTCGTTCCGGCCACGATGGCCGCCATATCCAGGGAAACCACCCTTTTATTGCGCAACGGTTCAGGAACGTTTCCAGAAACTATACGCTGGGCCAGGCCCTCAACGATGGCGGTTTTCCCCACACCGGGTTCCCCGATCAGGGCGGGGTTGTTCTTGGTGCGGCGGCAGAGGATGTTCACCACTCTCTTGATCTCGTTCTCCCTGCCAATCACGGGATCGAGTTTACCTTCCCGAGCAAGTTGGGTGAGGTCCCGGGAGAACTGGTCTAAAGTGGGCGTGTTTGTTCTCCCCTTTTGTTGCTTTTCCGGTGTGAGGAGGGAGTTAACCGTGGCCCGGGCCCGAGGGAGATCCACTCCCTCTTCCTCCAGGGCTCTGGCAGCTACCCCTTCTCCCTCGCGGAGGAGGGCCAGGAGCAGATGCTCGGTACCCACATAGGGATGACCCAGCTCCTTGGCTTCCGTGTAGGCCAATTCCAATACCCTTTTGGCTCGCGGCGTGAGGGCAATCTGAGCTCCCATATAAAAGGACTCCACCCGGTGAGAGGTAGTGATCATCTCCTCCACTCTGGTTCTGAGGGCAGTGAGGGAAACTCCCATCTTTTCTAAAGCTTGAACGGCGATATTGTTTCCCTCCTTGATAATTCCCAAAAGGAGGTGCTCGGTTCCTAAATAATTGTGGCCCAAGCGATGCGCTTCCTCCATCGCCAGGGTAATTACCCTCTGTCCGCCTTCAGAAAATCTATCCCACATTTCTTAAGTCAATTATATCCCTTTTTCGATTTTAGTGCTTCTTTTATCTCCGGGGTTTGAAGGGAGACATTTCCCTCAATCTCTCCACTACTTTAGGCAGGACCTCCAGGAAACGGTCCACGTCCTCCACGGTATTCTCTCGACCGAGGGTGATCCTCAGAGAACCCTGGGCCAGCTGAGGATCTATTCCCATAGATAGTAACACGTGAGAGGGCTCTAAACTTCCGGAGGTGCAGGCGGATCCCGAAGAACAGGCAAAACCCTCGGCGCTTAAAAGGAGGAGCATGCTCTCTCCCTCGATGTACTGCACGCAGATGGAGACGTTTCCCGGAAGCCTTAATGTCCTGTGGCCCGTGAGGATGTAATCGCTCAGCCGTTCCTCGAGCCCCTTAATCAGGCGCTCCCTGAGATTCAAGTTGTGTTCCAGGCGCTCCCGGAGCTCCTTCTTCGCCAATTCAGCGGCCTTTCCCAGTCCCACAATGCCCGGAACATTTGTCGTTCCCGCGCGCAGGTTCCTCTCCTGGCCTCCACCATGGATCAAGGGCTCGATGGCCACGCCTTTGCGCATATAAAGGGCCCCCACTCCTTTGGGCCCGTAAAATTTGTGCGCCGAGAGGGAAAGGAGGTCCACCCCCAAATCCTTAACATCCACGGGAATGCTCCCCACGGTCTGCACGGCGTCCGTGTGGAAGAGGACTCCCTTTTCGTGAGCGATCTGAGCCAGCTCCTTGATGGGCTGAATTGTGCCCACCTCGTTGTTGGCGTGCATAACAGAAACGAGAATTGTTTGGTCGGTGAGGGCTTTCTTTAACTCCTCGGGGTGCACGAGCCCGTCCTTATCCACGGGGAGGTAAGTCACATGAAACCCTCTCTTCTCTAAATAGCGGCAGGTCATTTCCACGGCATGGTGCTCGATGGAGCTGGTGATAATGTGGTTCCCCCGGCTTTTCAGTTTCTCCGCAATTCCTTTGAGGGCAAAGTTATCGGCCTCCGTCCCGGAGCCGGTAAAGATGATCTCTCGGGGATCACAGTTAATTAATTCCGCCACCTGCGCCCTGGCCTCCTCCACGGCACGGGCGGCCAGCTGCCCATAGGAATGAAGGGAAGAGGCATTTCCGAACTGTTCGCTGAAGTAGGGAAGCATGGCCTCCAGCACTTCGGGATGCACCGGGGTGGTGGCGGCATGGTCAAAATATACGGACTTCATTTATTTTTAACCTCCTTCTGGTCTTCAAGTAAATCCGCCAGAGAAACCTCGAGCATCTTTTCCAGGGAGAGGTTGAGATTCGTCCAGAAGGGTCTGGTAAGACACTCCTCAAAATTAAGGCAGCGCGATTTCGTCTTCAGGCACTCCACGAGACTGATCCTTCCCCCTAAGGCCTCGAGGATCTCTTTGACCCTGATCTCCTGGGGCGTTTTGCTCAAGAGGTACCCGCCCTTAGTTCCGCGGATGCTTCTTAAAAGTTGAGCCCTCTTCAAATCGAGCATGATTCTGGCTAAGAAGGGGTAAGGAATCCCGCATTCCTGGCTGATGGTCTTCAGGGTATGGGGCTTGCCGCACCTTGAAGCCAGAAAGGCCATCACCTTGACTCCGTACTCTCCTCTGGCGGAAATCTTCATGAGGATAGTTTACCATTTTGGTCAAGTAGTTAAAGTTCCCTTTTTTGCAGCATCTTTTATAATTCATACTATGAGCAAAAAAATTGGCGTTCTCACATCTGGAGGGGATGCCCCGGGGATGAACGCAGCTATCCGGGCCGTAGTCCGCCAGGGCATCTGGAAAGGCGCACAAATTATAGGAGTGATGCGCGGATACGAGGGCCTGATCTCCGGGGAGTTTACGGAACTCGGCCTCTCCTCAGTTTCTGGAATCATCCAGCGCGGAGGGACTATCCTCTTAACCGCGAGGTGCGAGGAGTTCAAAACGGAGGAGGGAATTGAGCAGGCCGTCACCCATATCCGGGAAGCGCAACTTGACGGCCTGATCCTCATAGGCGGAGATGGAACCTTCCGCGGAGGAATGGAGCTGGAAAAGAGGGGAGTGGCTACAATTGGGGTTCCTGCTTCCATTGATGACGACGTCTGGGGAACCGATCACACCATCGGTTTTGATACCGCGGTAAACACCGCCCTCTCGGCTTTAGACAAAATTCGCGATACCGCTACCTCGCACGAAAGGGCTTTCGTGGTGGAGGTGATGGGGAGAACAGCGGGTTACATCGCCCTGATGTCCGGGATCGCGGGAGGGGCGGAGTTCATCGCCATCCCGGAGGTTCCCTTAAAAATCGAGGAGATTGCTCAGGCTTTAAAGCGAGGACACGAGCGCAAAAAGAGGCACTTCATCATCGTCCTGGCAGAAGGGGTAATGGGCGCTTATCAGTTAGCGCAGGAACTTTACGAGCGCACCGGTCACGAGATCAAGGTGAGCATCCTGGGACACATTCAGAGAGGAGGAAACCCCTCAGCCTACGACCGCTACCTTGCAAGCCGTCTGGGAGCTGCGGCCGTTGAGGCCATAATCTCCGGGAAGCGGGGCGAGATGGTAGGATTGAAGAACGAGGAGATCACCTTCACTCCTTACGCTGAAGCCGTTTCCCGCCGCAAGGAAATCAATATCTCGGCCTACGAGCTCTCCAAAATTTTGGGTTTGTAATGAAAAAATTCCTCACCCTTCGCAACCAGTTAATCCTCTTAATCGCTGTCCTGGTTTTGGCAATGCTGGTGGGGGCAGCCTTCTTCCTCACCAACCAGGCGCAAAAAGCCCTGATGGAGGAAAAAATTGACAAGGTCACGGGAATCACCAGGCAGATGGCCTTCTATTACGAGGAAGCCATATCCCGCCTGAGCAGTGATCCCCAGTATGTAAGCCTTTCCCAGAAGGATCAGAGAAAGATGCTGGAGCAGGAACTCCAGAAGTTCACCTCCATCCTCAAGGAAGCTTATCCCAACATTTTTTACGGTTACTTCATCGGGGAATACGGGGCTCCCATCGCCTATAAGCCTACACCTCAACCCGGCCTCTCCTGGATCACGGACGCCCAGATCACGAATTTGGTCAAGGATGGCGAGATCGTAGGCTATGCCTTCGCCATGGAGGACCGAAGCGTGGTTCAGGCGCAACTATCACAGATCCGGAACGTTTCTTTAGGAATGACTGCTGCTTTGATGATCTTAGGTGCTATCGGGGCGTTCCTCATCGGAACTAACCTCTCCCGGGGGGTTGTGGGAATCAAGAGCGGATTGAAGAAAATGGAGTACGATCTTTCCTTCAGGCTGCCCAGATACTCGGGGGAGATCGGGGAAATCGCTGAGGCCGTAAATCGCCTGGGGGCGGCTCTGGAGGAGGCCAGGGATTACACTCGCTACGTCTTAGAGAACATTTCCACCGGGATCATCTCCCTGGATGAGGAGGGAAAAGTAACGGTCTTCAACCCCGCAGCCGAGAAACTTTTGGGAGTAAAGGCCTCAGAAGCCCTGGGCTCGGGGTACGAGGGAGCGATTATGAAATCCAGTATCCCGCAGAAATCGAAGCTCCTCTCCTTGATCAAGGAACACAAGGAAGGTGAGCAGGCAGTGGTGATCTCCGCGCTCAAGCCGGAGCCTCTGGAGTTAGGAGTAAGCATCTCCTCCCTTTTTTCCTCGAAGGGAACTTTCACGGGCAAAATCATCACCATCGAGGACCTTTCCATGAAAAGAAAACTGGAAGAGCTGCTCCGGCGCTCCGACCGTCTGGCCGCACTGGGGCTTTTCTTAAGCGGTATCGCCCACGAAGTGCGCAACCCCTTGACCTCCATTAAGGGCTTCCTGCAGCTTCTGCTCTCCCGAAAACTGATATTGCCGGAGGGAATAAATGCCGCTTCTTTAGTGATCAAGGAGACGGAAAGGCTCAACAAACTCTTAACGGACCTGCTCTCCTTTGCCAGCCCCGCACCTGCGAAGATAGAGCGGAAAAATGTCCTGGAAATTTTAGAGAGGACGCTCACTCTTCTCGAGGATCAGATAAAAAGGCAGGGGGTTGAGGTCGTAAAAGAGCTGGAAAACCTTCCGCAGGTGGAAGTAGACGAGCAAAAACTGGAGCAGGTTTTTTACAATATTCTGCTCAACGCCGTTCAGGCCATGCCGGACGGGGGGAAGCTTACCCTGAAAGCCAGGCTCTTTGATGAGGAGGCCGTGATTTCCTTTTCCGATACCGGTCCGGGTATCCCCGAGGAGCACCTGGACAAGGTCTTCGACCCCTTTTTCACCACCAAGGACCGGGGTACGGGGCTGGGATTGGCCGTTTCTCATAGAATGATGGAGGCCCTTGGGGGTAAAATAGAAGTTCAGAGCAAAAAGGGGGAGGGAGCAACCTTTGTTGTGCACCTACCCCTCTTTAAAGAGGAGAAATGAAAAATAAATTCAAGGTTCTTATAGCGGACGACGAGCCCTCGGTGAGAGAGCTTCTGAGGAATATTCTGGAAGATGTGGGAGTTTTAGAAATCGAGGAGGCAGAAGACGGGGAAAGCGCGCTCTCCCTGATCAACGGCCAGGGGTTTGATCTTATATTTCTGGACATTAAAATGCCCAAAACTGATGGCATGAGCGTTTTGAAAGAGCTCTCCCAGTCCGGAAATATGCCCAGGATTATCGTGATCACGGCATTCGGGGATTTCTCCACTGCCCTTCAGGCTATGGGGTTAGGTGCTTTCGATTATCTGAACAAGCCCTTCGACATCGAGGAGATTAAAAACCAGACCCTAAGGGTGATGCACCTCAAGGAGCTGGAGGAGGAGGTTAAATCCTTAAGGAGAAAATTCCCCGAGGCCAGGGAGTTCCGCGAGCAGATTGTGGGCCGCTCGGAAAAGATGCTGGAAATTATCAAAACCGTAGGGCGCATTGCTCCCTCTCCGGTTACAGTCCTGATTATGGGTGAAAGCGGGACGGGAAAGGAGTTGATTGCCCGGGCAATTCACGGCGCCTCCCCGCGCAGGGAAAGGCTGTTTTTGCCCGTAAATTGCGCCGCTATCCCGGAGACTCTCCTTGAGAGCGAGCTTTTCGGGTACGAGAAGGGAGCCTTCACTGGCGCTCAGGTGCGCACTCCAGGAAAGTTTGAGCTTGCGGACGGAGGAACGATCTTCTTAGATGAAATCGGGGATATGTCGCTTTCCCTTCAAGCAAAAGTCCTGCGCGTACTACAGGATAAGACCTTTATGCGCATAGGGGGCAAGGAACCGGTAACTGTGGATGTTCGGGTGATTGCCGCCACCAACCAGGACATTGAGGAGATGGTGAGGATGGGTCGCTTCCGGGAGGACCTGTACTACCGGCTCAACGTGTGCCTGCTCAAAATTCCCCCCTTGAGGGAAAGGAGGGAGGACATCGAGGAACTGACCTACTACTTCCTGGAGAAATATTCCCGGGAATACGGCAAGCAGGTGAACAGGGTAACCCCGGAAACCATGGAAAAGCTTCTCACTTACTCCTGGCCGGGAAACGTGCGGGAATTGGAGAACTACGTTGCGCGCGCAGTTGCCTCTTCCGCAGCCCAGGTGCTCACCCCTGAGGATTTTCCCCTCCCTGAGGAAAAACTGGAGAAAGGAGAAATTCCCCTCCTTCCTTTAGCCAAGGCCACAGAGGAGCTGGAAAAAAGGCTGATCAAGGAAGCTCTGGAGGTCGCAGGGGGAAATCAGACACAGGCTGCAAGAATTCTCCAGATATCCAGGCAGACTCTGGCCACAAAAATCAAGGAGTACGGGATAAAGATTGATTAAGGGAGGCGACTGGGGTTTTAAGCATAATCCAGGAGTTTTTCGGGTTTCCTTCTCCGTCAAGGCGTATGAATGGGCGTTATTCCTGAGCTAACTTGAAAAGAAAGCCAAAATCCTGGTTCTGCACCATGGCCTGAACGATTTTTATCCCCGTCTGGGTATGAGCTGAAACCCGCAAGAACTTGCCCTCCCGGGAAACCTGAGGATCTCCCAGCAAGGAGGAGAAGTTCGTACCAGGGAAAACGGCGGAGTAAGAGCGCTCCAGAGCCGATTTAATCTTTTTAAGATCCAGTTCCGCACTCCCTTCATCCTTATACCTTAAGAGGAACTCAATTCGCCCGGGATCGTTGAGCACAGAGTAGGCACAGAAATCCTGAAAATTGCCGTTTAAGAGACACTCGGATCTTTCTGAGGCATAGGTGGAATAATTCTCCTCGGTGACTTCAGGATTGAGTTTCACTATTCCCTCAAGGTTGGGCAGCACGGGAGCAGGGCCAAGGTAAAAGGAGGGAGCATTTTCCAGAAAGGGGGCGTATTCCTTCCAGAAATCGGTTTCCGTAAGGGACTGGCTTGTTCCCTTGATCCCTTCCAGCACCTCTTCCCGATGAACGGGGTACTCCTTCAGGTTGGAGAAGTGTTCCATAATCAGGAAGTCCTCCACCTGAGCCACCTGGCCGAAAAGGGCAAGGGTGCTTGCAGGATCGAGGCTGCCGTCCAAATAGACTGCCCCTCCCTCTTCCCTCTTCTGGAATCCTTCTTCCTCCATGCGTTTGAGGAGGGTGCTCCAGTCGAAGGAACCCCTGACCGCCTCTATGGGGGCATAAGGGGTCCAGGCCGCTTCCCCAAGATCCTTGAAGGAAAGGTGAAGTTCGCTAGCGAAATCCGGAAGGTAGAAAACCCGAAAAAGGGAGGTGGAGAGATCGTAAGGGGCGGATTTCTGGGCAAATTCCAGGAACTCCTCCGGTTTAGTGGTAGTCATCGTGGAGGCCGTTAGTGTTTTTAATTGAGCATAATTGGTGTAGAAAACCCCGCCGCATTCGGAAAAAATTTTGGCGGGCATAAAAGAAAGGAGGTTTCCCTTTTCCCCTGGAGGATTCCACTTTTCGAGGATAGTGTAGACCAGAAAAGCGAGAACTATCCCCAAAGCGATGAAGGGGACAACGAGAAACCCCCTCTTTTTCATAGACCGCAGGAAGAGCAACTGGAGCCTGAACAGCTACTGCAGCCGGAGCTGGGAACGTTATCCAGCCCGGAGCAGGCAAAGGTGGACATCACCCTTTTTATGTTCTTGCTTCCGCAGTTAGGGCAGATAATTTCCTTCTCCTCCTGATTCAGGTGGAGAACCTCAAATTTATTCTGGCAATCCAGGCACCTGTACTCGTAAATTGGCATATTTCTTCCCTTCTTTCCAAATCAATAATATTTATTATCACTCATTAGTCAATAAACCGAATTTTCGCCTCTTTATTCCCGGCTTTCTCGGGTTGGGGTAAAATGAAAGCTGTGGAGCTTTTAACCTACGCCATAACGGTTTTTGTGATGCTTTTCACGGTCGTGGACCCTATCGGCCTTTTGCCAGTTTTAATGGGGCTTACAGGACCTCTTTCCCATAAGGAAAGGGGGCGAATCGTATCCAAGGCCGTGTTAGTAGCTGCAAGTGTCATGGCCTTTTTTGCCCTTTTTGGGAAGTTCATCCTGCTTTATTTCGGGATCAGCCTGGGGGCCTTCTACATTGCCGGAGGGGTCCTCCTCTTTCTGATCTCCATTGACATGATTTTCGCCAGGCCTTCCCGGGCCAGGGAAACGCGAAAGGAAGAGGAAGAGGGAAAGCGCCGCCTGGAGGAGATCCACGTTTTTCCCCTGGCTATCCCTATGCTCTCCGGCCCAGGAACCATCGCCACCGTGATGCTCTTGAAATCCCTGGCTGAGGGGGATCCCTTGCGGCTTCTAATTTTCGCCTTGAGCACGGTTCTGGTGCTCGTGGCTTCCTGGGCCATACTCAGAGCTGGGGCTTTCATCCTGGGGCGAATCGGTCAAACCGGGGTGCTGGTGATCAGCCGTCTCATGGGGATTCTTCTTTCCGCTTTAGCGGTTCAGTTCGTGGTAGACGGAATAAAAAGCCTTTTTTAAAATGGGGACTGTCCCTATTTTTTGTAGGGCGCATTCAGAGACACCTGCAGGTCCGAAATTCGCGGAAGAAAAATGGGGACTGTCCCTATTTTTTCCAGCGGAGGGTGGGATTCCTGTTGGCAGCTACCTCATCAATTCTGCGTACCGGCGTATTATGGGGGGCCTCCCTCAAAAGCTCGGGATTGGTTCTGGCCTCCTCCTCAATTTGAATCAGAGCGCTGGCGAAGGCCTCCAGGGTCTCCTTGTTTTCGGTTTCTGTGGGCTCAATCATCAGGGCTCCCTCCACAATCAAGGGAAAGGCGATCGTGGGCGCGTGGAAACCGTAATCCAGGAGCCTTTTGGCAACATCGGTAACCTTAAGGTTGTATTCCTTTAAGGGGCTTGTAGAGAGCACGAACTCGTGCTTACAGATGCGGTCATAAGGAAGCTGATAATGACCCCTGAGCAGATGGAGGAGATAGTTGGCATTCAAGACGGCGTCCTCAGTCATGCGCTTCAATCCCTCGCCTCCCATAGTGAGGATGTAAGCGTAGGCCTTTAGCGCCACGAGGAAGTTTCCCAAAAAGGAGCGCACCATGCCGATAGATTTAGGCCTTTCCCACTCCAGGTAGAATTTTCCCTCAGGATTCCGCTCCACGGTAGGGACGGGAAGATATGGGACGAGGGCTTCCTTTACTCCCACCGGGCCGGCTCCGGGACCTCCTCCTCCGTGGGGGGCGGAGAACGTTTTGTGGAGGTTGAGGTGAACAACGTCAAAGCCCGTGTCTCCGGGGCGAACGTATCCGCAGATACCGTTCAGATTTGCGCCATCGTAGTAAAGGAGCCCTCCGGCCTCGTGCACTAATCGAGAGACCTCGAGAATGTTTTCATCAAAAAGCCCCAAAGTGTTGGGGTTAGTAAGCATCAGGGCCATAACCCTCGGGGAGAGTTTGCTTTTCAGATCCTCAAGGCTCACTCCGCCTCTTTTGTCACTTTTAACCTCAATAACCTGACAGCCGGTGAGGGCCGCGGAAGCAGGGTTGGTTCCGTGGGCGGAATCTGGAATTAAGACGATGTCCCTTTTTTCGCCCCTTTCGTCCATATAGGCGCGAATCAGAAGGAGGCCTGTGAGCTCTCCATGGGCACCAGCAGCGGGCTGGAAGGTGAACCTGGACATCCCGGTAATCTCGGCAAGGTATCGTTCCAGATGATAAAGAAGCTCCAGCGCTCCCTGAAGCGTGCCTTCGGGCTGCTCCGGGTGAAGCAGGGCAAACTCCTTCATCCGGGCAAGGTCCTCGTTGATCTTGGGGTTGTACTTCATGGTGCAGGAACCCAGGGGATAGAAACCGGTATCCACAGAGTAGTTCTTCTGGGAAAGGAGGGTAAAATGGCGCACCACCTCGGGTTCGGAAACCTCAGGAAGGCCAATTTCCTGGCGCACCTCAAAGGGAGGAAGTGTTTGGGGAACATCGAGCTCGGGAAGGCTGAAACCAGTTTTTCCCTTTTTGCTTTTCTCGAAAATCAGCTCGCTCATTTTAAACCTCCTCGCCATTCCTTAACCAGGTAAACCAGCTTATCCAGGTCCTCCTTGGGGTGCACTTCCGTTACGGTCACAAGGACTTCCTGCTTCAAAGAAGGATAGTATTTTTTAAGAGGGATCCCACCCAGGATGGAGTTTTTCAGGAGAAAATTTAGGAGTCCCTCTGGTTCTTGAGGAAGGGTGAGCACGAACTCGTTAAAAAATTCTCCCCGGAAGCGGAGTTTAACCCCGGGAATTTCCTCCAGAGCCTGAGAGAGGTAATGGGCCTTATGGTAACACTGTTCGGCCACGGCGCGAAAGCCCCTCTCGCCCATAAGGGAAAGGTAAATTAAGGCTCTCAGGGCACAAAGGGCCTGATTGGAGCAGATGTTAGAGGTAGCCTTTTCCCTCCGGATGTGCTGTTCCCTGGTCTGAAGCACCATGACGAAGGCTCTTTTGCCCTCGGCGTCCTGGGCCTCGCCAATGATTCTTCCGGGCATGCGCCTCATAAATTGTTCCCTGGTGGCAAAGATACCCAGTCCCGGTCCGCCAAAGCTGGGAGGAATACCCAGGCTCTGTCCCTCTCCGGCTACAATATCCGCACCCAGGGAACCAGGAGGTGGAAGCAGGCCCAGAGAAGCCGCCTCTGAGAAGGAGTAAATGAAAAGGCCGCCCCTTTCGTGGATTACCCGGCTGGCCTCCGCCACCGGCTCCAGCACGCCAAAATAGTTGGGGTTCTGGAGGATCAGGGCGGAAAATTCTTTCTCCGGAAGGGCGTCGAGGTCCGTTTGGCCCTTTTCTGTCCAGGGGAGCTCCACCAAATCCAGGCCCAGGTGCTGAGTATAGGTGCGCAAAACCCTTTGATATTGGGGATGAAGGGCTGCGGAGTAGGCCAGGGCCTTTCTTCCCGTAATTGACCCCGCCATCAGCGCGGCTTCCGCTACCGCCGAGGCGCCATCATACATTGAGGCGTTAGCCACCTCCATCCCGGTGAGCAACGAGACCATAGTCTGGTATTCAAAGATGGCCTGGAGGGTCCCCTGGCTCACCTCAGCCTGATAAGGTGTATAGGCGGTATAGAACTCCGCGCGCCCGGAAAGGTGGTCCACAGCATGGGGGATGAAATGCTGATAAATGCCGCCCCCCAGGAAGGATTGAAGTTCTGCGAGATCCCTATTCTTTTCCCCTAATTCCTTTATGTGCTTTTCCAGCTCCGGTTCGGAGAGGGAGGCAATCTGTAGGGCCGGGTTCCTGACCTCCGGGGGAATGTCGGAGAAAAGCTCCTCCACGGATTCCATCCCCAGGGAAGCCAGGATTTCCTTCCTGTCGGCATCAGTAAGAGGAAGATAGCGCATTTCAGGAAATCGTGCTCAAGTAGCTCTCGTAGTCCTCGGAGCTCAAAAGCTCCTCAGCTTCCTTGGGGTCCTTAATCTCCATGATCACCATCCAGCCTTCTCCGTAGGGATCCCTGTTCACCTTCTCCGGGGCCTTGCTCAAAGCATTATTAATCTCTATGACCTTGCCGGAAAGGGGTGCGTAAACATCAGAGGCTGTTTTCACGCTCTCCACGACAAGGAGGGTCTCTCCCTTTTTTATTTCCTTCCCCAGCGGGGGAAGGTCCACGTAAACGATATCTCCCAGATGCGATTGGGCGAAGTCCGTAATTCCTACCTTGGCCCTGTTCCCTTCGATCAGAGCCCACTCGTGCTCCCTGGTATATTTGAGTTCTTTGGGATTAACGCTCATTTTAAACCTCCTTGGCTCTAATTTTTCCCACGGTTCCGCTCTTCCAGAATGGGGTCTCCACTACCTGGGCGCGGACCAGTTTTTCCCTGATCTGAATTTCCAACTCCGTCCCTGGCTGGTGATACTCGATCCTCAAGTATGCCAGGCCGATTCCTTTCTTCAAAGAGGGGGAGTAGGCGCCGCTTGTGACCATTCCCACCTCTTCCCCATCTTTGAGCACCTTATAGTGCTCCCGCGGCACACCCTGTTCCAGGAGTTCAAATCCCACAAGCTTCCTTTTTGGCCCCTCAGCCTTCACTTTGAGCAGAACTTCTCTGCCGATGAAATCGCCCTTTCCGAGTTTTACTACCCAACCCAATCCGGCTTCTATGGGGTTCGTGGTCTCGTCGATGTCGTTCCCGTGAAGGGCGTATCTCATTTCCAGACGAAGGGTGTTTCGCGCTCCCAGCCCACAGGGTTCAAGGGGCAGACCCTTTCCTTCCTCCATTAAAATCTCCCACACTTTGGGGGTCTCGTCCCAGGGAGAGAAAATTTCGAACCCATCCTCTCCTGTGTAGCCCGTACGGGAAATGATTACGGGAACTCGCTCAATCTGACTTTCCCTGAGATGAAAGTAGGGAAGGTTATTGAGGTCAAAAGGGACCACTTTCTGGAGAATTTCCTGGCTTGAAGGCCCCTGAAGTGCAATTTCTCCCCAAATAGGGGATTCGTTTGTGATCTCAGCCCCGGGAATTTCGTGCTCCTTAAACCAGGCAAAGATTTTTTCGGCGTTGGAGGCATTGGGAACAAGAAAATATTCGTCCTCTTTGAGGTGTCCCACGATCAGGTCGTCCTTAATCCCACCCTCTTCGTTGAGCACTGTGGAATACTGGGACTGTCCCACCTTGAGTCGGGAAACGTCGTTTGTGGTCATATGTTGCAAAAATTCAAGGGCCTTGGGCCCTTTTACGCGGATTTCCCCCATATGGGAGACATCGAAAAGTCCGGCCTTCTGGCGTACCGCCAGATGTTCCTCAACGATTCCCCGGTACTGCACCGGCATTTCCCACCCCGCGAAGGGCACCATCCTGGCGCCTAACTTGAGGTGGAGCTCGTAAAGGGGAGTTCTTTTAAGCATAATCCTCATTCCTTTCCTTGAACTTCTCTCTGGACTCCTTCAAGAGCTGGCAAACTGTCTGGTCTGAAGTCTGAGTAAAATCCTCGAAAAACTGCCCCACGGCCATGAAATAGGCCGGGACATCCAGGGCACAAATTTCTGAAACCAGGGGCTCAAGCAGAGCTACAGCCTCAGGGGAAGCCACGGGTACGGCAATTACCACTTCCCTTGGGGCTTTCGCTTTAACGCTCAGGACTGCGGCTTTCATAGTAGAGCCTGTGGCTATTCCGTCATCGGTGAGCACCACTACCCGGTCTTTAACGATCAAGGGCTTGAGCCCCCCACGGTAAAGTTCCAGCCTGCGCCTGATCTCCTTCTTCTCTTCTTCCAGAATGCGCTTTAAGTAAACTTCGTCCAGCTCCCAGGAGCGAAAGTGCTCATCGAGGATCACTTCCCCCTCCTCGGTTACTGCCCCAATAGCCATTTCCGGATCAAAAGGGGCGCCGATTTTTCTGGGAACGATTACATCTAAGGGGGCATTCCATCTCAGGGATAGCTCATAACCCACCTCTACGCCTCCCCTGGGAATAGCGAGGATTACCGGAGACTTTTGCGCCAGATTCTTAAACCTTTGAGCGAGCAGTGCTCCTGCTTGCCTGCGGTTTGGAAAAAGCGTATTCTAACTCCTCCCTAAAATATAGTCCTCCGCCTTTTCAATGGCCCTTTTTTCTTCCTCAGTCAGAGGATAGGTGGAAACGCCTTTCTTGATTGGCTTGGCATAAACTCGATAGCTCTCGCGGCCGTAAAGCCCGGTGATCACCCATCCATTGCTCTGGGCGTCAAGGACGGCCAGCGAGAAGCTCAACTCTCCGGAAGTATCGGGGAAGGCGTTATACCTCTCCAGGGCCGCTCCCTGGAGAAAACGCTGAGAACGGTGCTCCAGGATGGTCAGGCGGCTGTTTAGCTCCGCGTTTTCTTTAACCACCTTCTCCACGTCCTGGCCCAGTTTTCCCAATGCTTCCTCCAGATTGAGGTTGTCCGCCCCCCTGAGCAGGGAGCGTAAATGGCCTAAGAGCCTGTAGGTTTGACCCCTTTCTTTAAGAAAAAGGACGAGAAGCACGAGGCAGAACAAGAACAAAACAATTACTGCTATAAAGGAATAAACTGACAATTCCTTTAACCAGCTCATAAAATCCCACATCGCTTCTGCCCTCTTTGCTTCATTTTTAAAAAGTCTACATCAGGGACAACTTTCTGACAATCTTTTTGAAGAAGATTTTGATAGGGGGATCGGGCCGCTTAAGCCTACAAGCGTTTTAGACCTCATTGGGTTTCAGGATCGGTTTTTTCCTGGCCAGGATCATCATCCTCTGGCTTTCCACATTAAAAGGCTCACCGTTCCAACCCCCGAAAACCCTCTCTACGGTAAAACCGGTTTCCTTCAGAAACCGGGTCAAAGCCGTGAAGGGATACAGCTTGAGCCTTCTTTCCGCCTCTTTTCTTCCCCCGGGGAAAACGTAAATCTTCCTCGTGATCAAAAGGTCGGTCGTGGGATCAAAGCGGTTTCTCTCCAGAATGAAGAAGGCTTTTTTATCCTTCCAGGTTTCGTTCTGGAAGTGCCTGATGATGTAGTCCCTGTTTTCCAGATCAAGGAAGAGAAAGCCCTCAGGCTTTAGGGCCCGGTTTATGCGCAAAAGCACTTCCAGGTTTTCCTCGTCCTCAAAATAGCCAAAGCTGGACCAAAAAAACAGGGCCCCAGCGTACACATCCTCCTCTTCCAGCAGGCGCACATCCTGAACCCTGAACTGGCAGAGAACTCGTTGCTTTTCGGCCTCCTCCTCGGCCCTGTGGATGAAAAGCGGGATGACATCAATTCCCACCATCTGGAATCCCCTTTTCGCAAGCAAAAGGGTGTGGCGCCCGATGCCACACCCCACATCTAAGAGCGGTCCGGATTCCGGGTTGGGAAGGAAGGGCAAAACAAATTCCACCTGCTTTAAGGTTCTCTCGGGCGGGATCTCCTCGAGAACACATTTCAGGTAGTAATCATCAAAATAATCTGGAAGCCAGTCAGGCAGTTTACGTTTCACGTGAAACGTCGCGTCGGCGCGTAATTATCTCCCAGATGCGCCGGAGATCGGTATAAGAGTAGTATTCGATCACGATTTTACCCACGGGCTTTCCCTTCAGGACTTTCACCCTGGTACCGAGCACCAGCTTGAGGTCGGCTTCTATCCTTTCTCTTTCTTGAACAAAAAGGTCCCGGGCGCCAGGCTTTTTCTCCTTCTGTGCGCTCACTAATCTCTCAGTTTCGCGTACGGTGAGCTTCTTTTCCTCGACGGTACGCAGGGCCTTAAGCATCTCCTCTTCGCTTTCCAGAGAAAGCAGGGCCCGCGCCTGACCGTAGGAAATCCTCCCTGATTTTAAACTGGCCTGTACTACGGAAGGGAGGTTTAGAAGGCGGAGGAGATTGGCCACCTCGGAGCGGCTTTTGCCAATGCGCTCCGCCGCTTCCTCCTGAGTGAGGCGAAATTTCTCCATGAGCTCCTTAAGGGCCTTAGCCACCTCCAGGGGATTGAGATCCTCTCTCTGGAGGTTCTCCACCAGGGAAATTTCCAGAGCTTGAAGGTCATCCAGCTCCTTCACCAGGGCAGGAATGCTGGAAAGACCCGCAAGCTGCGCGGCTCGCCACCTTCTTTCACCCGCTATCAGCTCGTAATTCTGTCCCTTGGGACGAACGAGAACAGGGTGAACCACCCCGTGCTGTTTTATAGAGTTCACGAGTTCCTCTAAGGCGTCCCCACCGAATTCTTCCCTGGGTTGAAGGGGGGAGGGGTAGATCGAGGTAAGGGGTATTTCCAAAAGCTCACCCCCGACCTCCAGTTCGGATCCGGGAATAAGTGCACCCAACCCCTTTCCCAAACCCCTTTTAGTCATTTTTCCAGCACCTCCTTTGCCAGAGCCAGATAAGCTTGCGCACCCCTGGAGTGGGGCTCGTACTCCAGGATCGATTTTCCGTGGGAAGGAGCTTCAGCCAAACGAACGGAGCGGGGGATATTGGAGCGAAAGACCTTCCCCTCAAAAACTGCGCGCACGTCCCGTTCCACATCCTGCGAAAGGGTGGTCCTGCCGTCAAACATGGTGAGGAGCACACCCTCGAGTTCCAATCTGGGGTTTAGCCTGCGGCGCACCAAGTTGATGGTATTGAGAAGCTGAGTAACCCCTTCTAAGGCATAAAACTCGCACTGGATGGGAATTAATATGCTGTCTGCCGCCGTCATGGCGTTGATCGTGAGAAGTCCTAAAGAAGGAGGACAATCAAGCAAAACGAAGTCGTATCCGTCCTTGATATCCTTCAAGGCTTCCTGGAGGCGGTACTCTCTGGAAACCATCGCTACAAGCTCAATTTCTGCTCCCGCCAGTTCAATTGTGGAGGGTATGAGGAACAATCTTTGATATTTAGTGGGGAGAACGGCCTCTTGTGCTGGGAGCTCTTCCAGCAAAAGCTGGTATACGGATAAGCTTAACTCAGAGCGGTCCACACCCAGCCCGATAGTGGCGTTTCCCTGGGGATCGAGATCCACGATCAGGGTCTTGTTGCCTAAATAAGCCAGGGCAGCTCCCAGATTGACAGCCGTGGTGGTCTTGCCCACTCCACCTTTTTGGTTAGCCAGGGCTATTACTCTCGCCACTTCAAGTCCTCATTATACTATGTTTCCCGGGAAAGCAAGGGCCTTTTGGCCGGGATGCCGGCCCTCCTGGGATACTTTTCCGGGGTGGGCTCCACCTTTTTGACCACAAGAAGGTTGCGCGTGAGATCCCAGTAAGGAAGGGTGTAGGGAACAATTTTTTCCAGTTTGCCCCCCAGCTCCTCCAACGCGAAGCGCGCCTCCTCAATTTCTTCCTTCACCTCTTCCTGCTTCCAGGCAATGAGATAGCCTCCCAGGCGCAGAAAGGGAAGGCCGAGCTCCAATAGCTGATTAAGACGAGCCACGGCACGCGAGACTACCCACTGACACTTTTCCCTGAGTTCCCCCCGACCAGCATTTTCCGCCCTGTCCCTGATTACCTCAGCGTCTATTTCCAAAAGGGGGAGGAGCTCATTCAGGAATTGGGCCGCATGAAGTCTGGGCTCAAGCAAAATTAAAGGAAAATGAGGGTTCAGGAGCTTAAGTGGTACGCCTGGAAAGCCGGCTCCGGAACCCAAATCCAAAACGAGGTCATCCTCACGAGGAGAAAAGGTCAGAAATCCGGCCAGGGAATCTAAAAAATGCTTAACGGCCACTTCCTCCTCGGTGCGCAAAGCGGTGAGGTTATGCCTCCGGTTCCACTCTAAGAGCAAATCCGTGTAAGCCTGGAATTTAAAAAGAAGATCCTCGGGGATCTCAAGGTTAAAGCACAAGGCTCCTTTTTTAAGCCAGAGTTGGAAGGTTTTCAAATCCTTGATTCCAGGTAGAACATGAGAGCAATGAGGTCGGCGTCCTTGACCCCGGGAATACGCTGCGCTTGCGCGAAGTTGCGGGGCCTGAGGGCACTTAGCTTGGCCCGGGCTTCGTTGCTTAAATTGGGAATCTTATCGTAAGGGAGGTCTTCAGGCAACGTTCTGGCTTCCCATTTTTCCAGGCGCCGCCTCCAATCCTTTTCCCTTTCCAGGTACCCCCGGTATTTGATTTCCGTAATCACTCGCTCCCAGATTTCATCAGGTATTTCGGGAAAGGTAGTCAGCCCCGAGAGGTCCTTCCAGTCAAGCTGGGGCCTTTCCAGAAGATCCGCCAGGCTCACCTGTTGAGTCAGCTTTCCCGCGTTCTTCTTTTCCAAAAGAGCATTGATTTTTTCTCCGGGGACAACCTTCGTGGCTTCCAGGAAGGACCTGGCCCTTTCTTTAGCCTTCATCCTCTCCTGGAAAATCAGCCATTTCTCTTTATCGATCAGGCCGAGCTCATAAGCGATGGGGCATAGCCTTTCGTCAGCATTATCCTGGCGCAGGCTCAGGCGAAATTCGGAGCGAGCCGTGAACATACGGTAGGGCTCATCCACTCCAATGGTGGTCAAATCCTCTATCATTTGCCCGATGTAGCTCATGCTGCGAGAAAGAATCAGAGGGGGTCTTTTTTGCACCTTTAATGCGGCGTTGACTCCCGCCACCAGACCCTGGCCGGCAGCTTCCTCGTAGCCGGTGGTGCCGTTAATCTGGCCGGCGAAGAAAAGTCCGGAGATCCTCTTCGATTCCAGGTTAAGGGAGAGTTCCCGGGGATCAATCAGGTCGTAGGCGATGGCATATCCTGGCCTGATCATCTCTACCTCCTCCAGGCCGGGGATGGTGCGCAAAATCTGGAGCTGAATTTCCGCGGGTAGGCTGGTGTAAAGGCCCTGAAGGTACATTTCCACGGTGTTCCATCCTTCGGGCTCCAGGAAAACCTGGTGCCGCGTTTTCTCCGGGAACCAGATGATCTTCTCCTCAATAGAGGGGCAGTATCGGGGCCCCACTTTAACCATGTCACCTCTGCGCGAAGGGGAAAGGTGCAAATGCTGTCGAACTATTTCGTGGGTGCGCTCGTTAGTATAGGTGAGATAGCAGGGTTTCTGGGGAAAAGTGCGGGGCTCGTGCCAGAAGGAAAAGGTCAGGGGCTCCTCGTTGCCTGGTTGGGGCGTGGTACGGGAGAAGTCTACCGTGCGGGCGTCGATTCGCGGCGTGGTCCCGGTATTGAAGCGCATAATCCTGAAGCCTAAGGAGGCCAGGGATTGAGAAAGAAAACGGGCAGGAAACTCCCAGGCTCGCCCTGCAGGAATCTGGAAGGGGCCGATGTGTACAACTCCCGAGAGGAATGTGCCCGTGCACAGGACCACTGCCTGGGCCTCATAGAATTCGCCGCTTACTAACTTCACTCCCCGGCATCGGTCGCCTTCTACCACCAACTCAGAGACCTCTCCCTGATAGAGGGAGCAATTGGGCTGGTTCTCCAGGGCTTCCTTCACCGCCAGGGCGTAGAGGGCGCGGTCGTTCTGGGCCCGCAGGGACTGAACCGCTCTCCCGCGCGAGATGTTGAGCATTTTGATCTGGATCATTGTGCGGTCCGAGGCCTGAGCCATAAGCCCGCCCAGGGCGTCTATTTCCCGCACGAGCTGTGCTTTTCCCGGACCACCGATTGCCGGATTGCAGGGCATAACGCCAACGCGATCCAGGCTCAAAGTAATGAGCAGGGTGCGACACCCTAATCTGGCCGAAGCCAGGGCTGCCTCAGCACCAGCATGACCGCCACCAACGATTATTACATCGTACTTCATTTTCCAATGCAGAATCGGGAGAAGATCTCCTCAATTACTCTGGGTGAAATTTCCCTTCCTGTCAATTGGGCCAGGGCCCGTAAGGCGGAGCGGACTTCTTCACAAATCAGGTCCAGGGGCTGATCGGGCAAGAACTCTAAAACCCTCTTCAGCGTTTCACGTGAAACGAGCAGGGCTTCCTTCTGTCTCAGGGAGAGATACCAGAGCTCTTCCCTTGAGGGCAGGAGTTTTCCCCCCTCCAGGGAAAGGAGTTTCATGAGTTTTGAGATCCCCTCGCCGGTCAAGGCCGATATTTTGAGCACTATGGCTCGGGGAAAAGCGGTCCAATCGCCGTGCTCGCCAAGATCATGTTTGTTTCCCACAAGGATAGCGTTTTTTCCCTCCACCGCCTTTAAGACTTCTAGGTCCTCGAGGGTAGGGGGCGAGGAAATATCAACAACGAACACCACTATATCCGCCTGTCCCAGGAGTTCCCTGGTGCGCTTCTGCCCGGCAAGATCCAGGACGCCCCGGGCTTTCCCCAGTCCCGCGGTGTCCACCAGACGCATTTTGACTCCCTGGAAGTTAATCTCTTCCTCCACTGAATCCCTGGTCGTTCCGGGGATGGGGGTCACTATCGCCCGCTCCTCCCCCAAAAGGGCGTTGAGCAGGGAACTTTTGCCCACATTGGGTTTTCCCACAATCACGAGCTTCAGGGGCTTAAGCGCTCGTTCTCCTGATTCCGCTTTGTAAAGAATGCTCTCAATTTCCTGGAGGGATTCCTTTAAAGTTAATTCCACCTCGCCCTCCTCTAAGTCCACATCCTCGGGAAAATCGAGAGCGCCCTCAAGGAGCGCGAGCAGGGAAGTGAGCCTTTCCTCCAGAGCCTGAAGTTCCAGGGAGAATTCTCCCTCAAGCTGCCTGAGCGCTGCTTTAGCCAGAAAAAGGTTGGGGGCGTTGACCAGGGCGAGCACGGCTTCGGCCTGAGAAAGGTCCAGTTTTCCGTTCAGGAAAGCCCTTTTAGTGAACTCCCCGGGTCCCGCCAGGCTGACCCCCAGCGAAACGACCTCATTTAAAATGGCCTCAAGGAGGGGTGGGCTTCCATGGCAGTGGATCTCCACCACATCCTCCCCCGTGTAAGAACGAGGTGCGGGCATGTAAACGGCAAGGCACTTCTCCAGGGCGTCTCCGCTTCTCGCGTAAACCCGCACCACTTTGAGCACCCGGGGTGCAAAGTACTCCTTCCCTTTGCCTGTAAGCTGGAGCAAAACCTTTAAACTATCCGGACCGGAAATCCTGATAACGCCGATTCCGGATGGGAAAAACGGCGTGGCAATGGCAGCAACCGTGAGGGAGTTCAAATCCAGTTAGCGGCCTTTGCGCAGATACCTGTAGGTGTTCTTGGAAGGAAGGGTGGAGCGCTTGGCGAAGGAAGGCAACCACTTTTTCGAGGGAGCAAGAGGGGAAGGAATAGAGGGTTTGTTGTTATTGGTTGTGCTCTGGGTGGGCTCGATGATTACCCGGCGGTAGGGCTCCTCCCCCTCCGAATGAGTACTCACATCCGTCCTGTTCTGAAGGGCAAGGTGGATTAGGCGTCTCTCCATGGGGGGCATAGGGGGGAAGGTGTAGGGTCTCTGAAGCCTCCTCACCCTTTCTGCAATGCGCAGGGCGGTCTTCCGCAGGGTTTCCTCCCTGCGCCCCCGGAACCCGTTGGCGTCGAGGACGGTGCGCACTTTAAGCCCCTTTTTCGCCAGAACAGCCTGAAGCAGGAACTGAAGGGAGTTGATTGTCTCTCCGTGTTTCCCGATCACTCTGCCCAGGTTCTGTCCGATGATGTTTAAGTAGAAGGAACCGTCCCCGGGAGTGCATTCTAAATCTAACGATTGATCAATTTTCCCCAACAGTTCCTTCGCTGTCTCCTGGATGAACTCCGCCTCAGTGAGCAACCTGGTCACCCTGACCCGCGCCTGTCTGGCTCCTAAGCCAAACAGGCCCTGTCTAGGTTCTTCCAGGACTTCAATTTCAACCTTATCCTGGGTAGTGCCGAGCTCTTCAAGTGCCGCCTGCATGGCCTCTTCCACCGAGCGGCCCGTTTTTTCGATCGCCGTCCCTTTAATCATCTTCACTTATCCTTTTTGCTCTCCTGGGTTTTCACTGCAAGAGCCTGGGGCCTAGGAGGAATCCCCTTGAAGGCGATCACCTGTTGCGCGATCTGGAGAAGTGAGAACATTACCCAGTAGAGGGATACAGCAATGGGGATGGAGAGGGAAATCCAGCCTATGAGCAGGGGGAAGAGAATCATCATCAAAGTACCTCCCTGCTGCCTGGAGCTTCCCATAGTGTAGGATTGAAGGTACATAGTTAACGCTACAAGTATAGGCCAGAGATAGTAATGCCATCCTCCCTGGGTGGGGAGATACGCAAGGTTAAAACCCAAAAACCAGGCTCCCGGAGTTGCTCCTCTGACGAATTGCGCCATTGTGGCGCCGTTCACAACGGTCGTGGTGTAAGTGTGGTAAAGGAGGAAAGGGTCAGTGGGGGTGGTGGTGCTCATGGTCAGGCCGTAGGATGTAGCCACATCTATGGGCGCGGGGTCGAGGGGCATGAGGAAGTAAGCCTGAATGGCAAACCAGAGGGCCCACATGATAATTAACTGAGGAATCTGAAGCAGGCAAGACGATGTAAAGCAACCAGCCGGGTTGATCCCGTGTTTCTTGTAAAGCTGACTCATGGCCTTGTTCAGCTGATCGGGATCGTTTTTGAACTTCTTCTGGATCTCTTGCATTTCCGGGGTCATCTTCTGCATCTTAAGGGAGGCCATAAGCGATTGTTGCTGCGGCCAGTAAAGCAAGGCCTTCAAAATAACGGTGAGAAAAATGATGGCCACCCCGTAGTTGGGCACAAGGGCGTAGAAGAAATCCAGAGTTTTAGTCAGTATGTCTTGTAACCAAGCCAAATTTGATTCTCCTTTCTATGGTACCGGGTCGTAGCCTCCGGGGTGGAAGGGATTACAGCGCAAAATGCGCTTAATCGCCATCCATCCGCCTCTGGCCACCCCGTATTTTTCAATAGCCTGAATGGCGTACTGGGAACAGGTGGGAATATACCGACAGGAGGGAGGGGTATAAGGAGAAATGCCCCTGCGGTAAATATGAATTAAAAACAAAACGGCCTTCTTAAGCAATTTGCTCATCGCTGGTCAAAATGTTAGCCTTTTTTAAAAGCCTCTCCAATTCCTCCTTAAGCTCCTCGAAGCTCAAGTTTAGCGCACTCCCTTTTCCAATTACCACTATTTTAAAAAGCGGTGAAATTCGGGGGCGAAGCACACGATAAGCCTCCCGGAGCCTCCTTCTGAGAAGGTTCCTTTCCACCGCTTTCCTGACATCCCTGGTGGTTCCGAAGCCGGCACCCCAATGGTTATCAGCCTTATAATACAGAATAATACGGGGGGAAACCAGGACCTTTCCTTCGCGACAAACCCCCTTGAATTCCTTGCGTCCAAGTCTTCCCTCTTTGGGAAAAGAGTACTGCAAAAAGCGCTCAATTTCCTTAAGCAATAGTTATTTTATGGCGGCCCTTGAGCCTTCTCCTCTTTAAGATATTTCGGCCGGCCTTTGTTTTCATTCGGGCAAGAAACCCGTGCGTCCTGTATCTTTTTCTTAGATGCGGTTGATAAGTTCTTTTCATGTATTATACCTCGTACCGACGAGACATTGCTCACTAATTATAGGGAAAGGGATAAGTGCGGTCAAATTGTTGTACTAGTTCACTACATGCGATATCACTACGTGCGATAAACTTTTGCTCTTCTTAAAACTTAAAAGGTGTTGGGCCGGGGTAAGATGCCCTAAACCCCGGTGTGGTCGTTTTCCATTGGCCGGGATGATCAGGGAAGGCATACACCTCATGGGTTCATTTCCTTAAAGCAGCTCTCTTAAAGCAGCTCTCATCTCCTCCGGGTTATCCTCATCCTCATAGAAGGCCCAGAACTCCTCCTTGAGGGTGTGGTTCACCCTCTCCACTTTCCCGTTCAGCTTGGGAGAACGAGGGTAAGGGAAGGGGGGTGGCCGAGGAGGTATAGAGATCACTGGGGAGTTCTCTTCCTTTTGGGGGTTTTGGACCTATCTTCCAGGGACTGGAGGTTCTCGGGATTAAGCCTTCTTTTCCAGCGGAATTTTCTGCTTGGCTCCTACCTCTATGACGATTTTGCCTTTCCTTGAAAAAATCTCTGGTTGAAGAGCAGCTGGAGGCTAATTTAATACGGGGTTAATACGGGGCGCGTAAGTGATCGGAGTGGGCCTTGGGGGTCTGGGCCTCTTTCCTGGGTTGAAGATCGCCGCCAGCACCGCTCCCGGATTTAAGAATTGTTGGATTGTTGGATTGCAAGACCTGAACATCCCTTTCGAATTTTCAAGTGAGACATATCCCCTCCCTTAGCTTGTAGTCCCTTCCCTTCTTCATCATTGACCAGAAGACTCTCACCAAGTGTCTGCCTAAAGCTCTGACTGCCTGATTGTGTTTCTTCCCCTCCCTACGTTTCTTCTGGTAATAGAGGCGGGACTCAGGGACTTGCCCAATGTGGCGGACTATCGCTATCATCATCGCTGTCTTCGCTCTCCTGTTTACCTGCCTCGGCCTCTTCGTCCCATGGGACCCTCCTGATTGCCTATCCAAAGGGCACATACCCAGATAGAGGGCTAAGCTTGCCTCGGAAGGGAAGCGATCGAAGGTACCGATCTCCCCAGCTAACTCTGCACTGGAGACCTTACCAAAGCCAGGGATGGAGTCCAGCCTCCTGGCAATCTCCGAGTTTAAGGAGAGCTCCTCGATAGCTTTATCCAAAGAGGTGATCTCCTTGAAGAGTTCTAAGATCCTCTTAGCATCAGAGATGATCATCGGGGAGACATATTCTGCTTCTGGGGAGAACTTGGCTTTCCTCCGCCATTTTTCAATGATCTCAGCATACTTCTTTCCCACAGCAGGGATAGAGGTCAAACTCTCCTTGTGCATCCTGGCCAACTTGCGCAGGTCATCTCTTGAGGTGAGGAAGTTCAGGAACCATAGGTTGTCAATACTCCCTGTGATGAGGAGGAGCTCAGGGCAAACGGAGTTAAGATCGGCCTGCATCCTATTGGCCACCTTTACCTTTTCCTCTACCAGTTCCTTCCTCCGACGGGTGAGGCGCTTGAGCTTCTCATTTGCTGGAGGGATCTCAGGTACTTCCTGGAGCACATCCTTGGCTAAGGGAAGATGATCTTTAAGGTGGAAGAGCTCGAGCATCTTACGTACATCCAGGGAGTCAGTCTTGGCTGGTCCAGGGAAGATCTCCCGGAAACGTGCCAGCTTCAAGTTATTGACATTGTAGAGCCTGTAACCCTTCTTTTTGATCAACTGATCCAAAGGTCGAGCACAACCATTGTAGCCTTCCATAGCTACCTCTACAGGGAGATCTAATTCCTTTTGATGCCGTTCAATGGAAGAGAAGAACTTCTGGAAGCCTTCTTGGCTATGGGTAATTGTGAACTCCTCTAAGATCGTCCCATCAGGGCCAGCGATCCCTACCTGGTAGCTCTTACTGCCTACATCTAGGCCAACACGGATATGGGGTCCCATCGTCTACCTCCTTTAGATAAAGAGAAAGATCATCCAGGTCATCACGTCTACCAAACAGAGCCACAGCCTTAAGGCTGGCATCATCCCGGTGGATGTTCCTAGATGAAGAAGATGGCGGGGGCGGCATTTCAGGCCAAGCCACGTCCCACAAAGGACCAGCTGACCCCAAGAGCCACACCCCCGCCAAAGCCATTCTATCATCTTTAGGCTGGTTTTTCATATAATTAAATCCTATGGTAGACCCCACTTGCTGGATACTTTAAAGGGAAGCGGGGTCTCGCTATAATTATTAGAGCGGAGCGGAGTATCGGAGCGGAGAAAGGAGGCAAAAAATTGCCCGAGAAAATTTGGCTCTTTGTTCCCTTAATTGTGCTTCAGCTTGCCCTTCTGGTGGTGGCTTTGATCGATCTTACAAGGCGTAAGCCCAAAGGTGCGCTCATCTGGGGAGTTGTGATCGTCCTCTTCTCCATCGTGGGTCCTGTCCTGTACTTTGCCCTAGGAAGAAAGGGGGCGGGGGATGAATCTAACGAGTAAGGCGGTAATTGTTGGATTGCAAGACCTGACCCCATGGGAATTAAGTTGTTGGATTGCAAGACCTGACCCCGGGGGCTGGGGATGAATCTGGCGATTGAGACGGTTGAGCTCACAAAAAGATATGGGACCAGGCTCGCCCTGGACAGGTTGAACCTTCGGGTTGAAGAAGGTTCCATCTTTGGCCTCCTCGGTCCCAACGGTGCCGGGAAAACAACGACCATAAAGCTCCTCACCGGCCTCCGCAGACCTACCTCCGGGAAAATGTTCCTCTTCGGCGATGACGTCCTTGCTCGCCCCAATCAAGCCCGTAAGGACTTGGGGTACCTTTCGGAGCATCCTTCCTTTTATGGCTGGATGACCGCAAGGGAATACCTGCTTTTTGTGGGGAGTTTCTCCTCCATGAGCAGGAAGGAGCTGCGCATGAGGACAGAGTACCTTCTGGGCCTTGTGACTCTACACAGGGTTAGGGAGCCAATTCGCAACTTCTCCCGGGGAATGCGCCAGAGACTGGGAATAGCGCAGGCCTTGGTGAACAATCCCAAACTCCTGCTTTTGGATGAGCCCGCTTCCGCGCTTGATCCTCTTGGCAGAAAGGAGTTGCTTGAGACTATCGGGTCCCTGAGGGGAGGGGTGACCGTCTTCCTTTCCACGCATATCCTGGCCGACGCGGAAAGGGTCTGTGATACGGTATGCATCCTCAATCAAGGAAGGATGTTAGCACAGGAGACTATATCCTCCCTGAGGAAAAGGTACGCGCGCAGAAATGTGGAGCTGGAAACTACCTCAGAAAATGAGGAGCTGCTTTTGCGGTTGAGGAGGGCGGATTGGGTTGAGGATTTAAAAAGGGATGGAGGAAATTTAAATCTGACCGTGAAGGATATAGGCCGAGCGGAAATAGAAATACCAAGGCTTTTTTCGGAGCTGGGACTTCCTTTAAAGAAAATTGAGGTAAAGGAGCCCACTCTGGAGGAAATTTTCTTGGAGGTTTTGGATCGGGAGGAAAATGAAAAGCCTTAGGGTATTTCTAAAAAAGGAAATGAAAGAGGCCATTAGAAGCTGGCGTTTACCCGTAATGCTCATCGTCTTCCTTTTTTTGGGAATCTCCTCCCCGCTTTTATTCAAGTTCCTTCCCGCCCTCGTTCCTCCGGAGCTGAAAGCGACCTTCGAGCAGTTGATGAAGCCCACATACGAAGAAATTGTGAGTTCTCTGGCTAAGAATTTAAGCCAGATAGGGATACTCGTAATCATCCTTTTTAATATGGGGAGCGTCTCGGAAGAAAGGGGAAAGGGGCAGTTAGAGCTTTTGTTCGCTCGCCCAACCTCCCGTTCCTCCCTGATCTGGGCAAAATTCCTCTCAAGCTCCCTTTCTGTGCTTCTCAGCCTGGCTGTGGCTTTTGTATCCTTTGGTCTTTATTATGGGGCTCTGTTTCCACAAGCGCCGCCAGTACAGGGCCTTGTTCTGGGGTTTTTGCTTTTTAGCCTCTTCGCCTTATTCGTGGTCTCCTTCACTATTTTTTCCAGCACTCTTTTTTCCTCTGGACTTTGGGCGGGGTTGCTTTCGGGCTCCTTTTTCCTGACGTTAAGCTTCCTTCCCTCCCTGGGAGGGGGGTTTTCCCGATATTCTCCCCCCGGGCTCCTTGAGGCTGCGAACTTGATTATGCGCGGCCAGGTTGTGAATTCCTGGGATGGCGTTCTGGTTACCGCAACGGGTACTTTAATTTTTATCCTCCTGGCCAACGTAGTAATAGAGCGGGCTGAGCTATAGAGGGGGTTACCTTGATGTCCGGAGTTGACTTTGCTAAAGTTTTACTCGGGTTCCCTAAAAATAAAAATTATCCACTTTATCCACAGGCCCTGTGGATAAAGATGTGCGGGTGAAGGAGGAGGTATGCCCGATCTTTTTGACGAGCCAGAGGACCTCTGGCAGCAAGTCCTTCAGGTTTTAAAACAGCAGCTTTCAAGGCCCGCCTATGAGACCTGGCTAAAATCTACCAAGGCTTTATCACTTCAAGAAGGGGTACTACTGGTGGGAGTCCCCAACGAGTTCGCCCGAGACTGGCTGCAAACCCGGCTCTATTCCCTAATCAAGAGCACAGCCTCCGCCACCCTGAAGGAAGAGATCGAAGTCGAATTCCAGGTAATGGAAAGTGCCCCTAAGCCGGTACCGGTGGAGCCGTTGTTCCAGGAAAAATCTGGAGGGTTGCGCTTAAATCCCCGGTATACGTTCTCCACATTTGTTGTGGGAAACTCTAACCGCTTCGCACACGCAGCTTGTATGGCGGTAGCGGAAGCCCCGGGGCGCTCCTATAATCCCCTCTTCATTTATGGGGGAGTCGGTTTGGGAAAAACGCACCTCCTTCAGGCTATCGGCCATCACGTCCTTTTCAAGAATAAAACGCTCAAGGTGCTTTACATCTCCTCGGAAACCTTCACTAATGAGGTAATAAACGGGATCCGGGATCGCAGGATGTCCGAGTTTCGGGATCGCTACCGCTCCCTGGATGTCCTTTTAATAGACGATGTCCAGTTTATTGCCGGAAAAGAGAGCACTCAGGAAGAGTTTTTCCATACTTTCAACGCTTTACACGAGGCCTCCAAGCAGATAGTGATTTCTTCTGACCGGCCGCCAAAGGATATTCCCACTCTGGAGGATAGGCTGTGCTCGCGCTTTGAATGGGGTTTAATTGCGGATATCCAGCCCCCTGATTTTGAAACCAGGATCGCTATTTTGAAAAAGAAGATCGAGACCGAAGAGATGTCCTTCCCCCCGGAGGTCCTGGAATACATCGCCCAGAACATTACAAGTAACATCCGCGAGCTGGAGGGCGCCTTAACGCGTCTTTTAGCATATGCGTCCTTAAATAACCTGGAAATCGACCTGCCCATGGCCACCGCCGTTTTAAGGGACATTATCCCCGTGGTTCAGAGGCCTCTATCCTTGGCGGATATTCAAAAAACCGTGGCCTCTTATTTCGGCCTCACGGTAGACGACTTAGTGGCAAAGAAGAGATCGCGGGAAATTACTGTTCCCAGGCAGATCGCCATGTTTCTGGCAAGAGAGCTTACTGACTCCTCGCTTCTTCAGATTGGCTCAGCTTTCGGAGGAAGGGATCACTCCACGGTGCTCCATGCCTGCGACAAGATCAGGACCGAGTGTGAGACGAACATCAACTTGCGCACGGCATTAGAGGAAATAAAGAAACAGCTCTCAACGAACTTCAAATAGTTATCCCTATAGTCTTTTTCGCTTTGTGGAAGGCTGTGGATAAGTGAGGGTGTTTTTGCTTTATTTTTTAAAAATCAACATAATTAACAGGAGTATCCACACCAGCTGTGAGGCAGCAAAGCTTTTAAGAATGTTCTAAAATAGAGTTATGAACAAATATTGCCTTGTGCTACTACTACTTAAAAAATAAATATTAAAAGAGAAAAATAAAAGCAGAGGTAAAGGAAAATGCGCGTTGCGTGTGAGAGAGAAATTTTGACCAAAAACATCAGTGCTGTTCAGAGGGCAATTTCAGGAAGGAGCACGCTTCCAGTGTTAAATAATATTTTAATGGAAGCCAAGGACGAACAACTGCGCCTTTTAGCCACGGATATTGAATTAGCTATCGAAGCAAAATTCCCGGTAAAAGTAGAAGAAGAGGGCAGCATCACCTTTCCTGGCAAATATTTCCTGGAAATTATAAGAAGGCTTCCCTCAGGCGAAGTGGAGATGGAACTGGAAAAAGGAACAATAATTCACATAAAGAGCGGAAAAACACATTTTTCTATCAGCGGGCTCTCCAGCGACGAATTCCCTATCCTTTCCCAGATAAAAGACGGCGCGGGAGTGAATATTAAGCCTGAGAACCTAAAAGCGTTGATAGAGGATACCACCTTTGCTACTTCCAAAGACGAGGTTACCAGGCCAGAACTCAGCGGAATTTTGCTGGTGCTTTATCCTGATAAAGTTCAAGCCGTAGGGACAGACGGAAACAGGTTAGCTTTGAGAGAAATTGAGGAGGAAACCGGGATCACTTCCAAGCAGGAAGTTTTGCTTCCTTCGCGGGCTCTTGAGGAATACTTGCGCATTTCCGGAGACGAGGAAGAGTTAAAAATTATCATCGGGCAGAACCAGGTAGATTTTATTATGCCCACCAAAAAACTCTCCACAAGAAAAATCCAGAGCAAATTTCCCAGCTGGGAGCAGGTTATCCCGCAAAGTTATGAGGCAACCTTCCTCGTGGATACCAAAAAGTTTCAGGAAGCCCTGGACCGCTGCTATTTGCTCGCTCGCCTAATAGCCAACAAGGTACACCTCAAGGGGGAAGGAGGGGCATTCCTCCTCTCTACAACTGTGCCAGAAGTAGGAAGTGTGGAGGAAGAAGTAGAGTGGGCGCAGGGCACTGCGAAGATAGAACTTCATTTTAATGTGAGGTACTTGCTTGAAGGTTTGAGGGGAATAAAGACGGAATATACCTTTATAGGATTCACGGGCAAAGAGCGCCCCCTGGTCCTCAGGCCTTCGGACGAAAAAGGCTACCTTTATCTGGCTATGCCCCTCAGGGCTTAGAAGTTGCTCCTTTTAAATCTTACTGTTTACGGTTTCCGGAACCTGGTGGAACAAACCCTCTCTTTTGGAGAGGGCCTTCAGGTTTTTGTTGGACCCAATGCCCAGGGAAAAACAAACCTCCTGGAGGCAATTTACACCCTCGTAGTAGGACGCTCATTTAGGCCCGTGGAAGAATCGGTATTAGTTCGGGAGGGAGCATCCGGATTCCGACTCTCTGGTAAGGTGGAGCGCAGGGCCGGAGAGATGAAGGTGGTTCTGGTCTACAACAAGGAGAAGAGGGCAAAAACAGTGGAAGTGAACTCGCAGCCACTAAAAAGGATAATCGACCTTTGGGGTGAGGCCAAAGCAGTAATATTCAGCCCTCAAGATGTGCAGTTGATAAAAGGCCCACCTATGGTAAGAAGGCAATTCCTCAACCGCTTTCTGGGGCAGGCTTCCCCCACCTACAGACACAACCTGTTGCGGTTCAGCCTGGCATTAAAGCAGAGAAACGCTATCCTTAAAAAATTGTCCCGCGGAGAGAGCGAGGAAAGTTTGCTCATCTGGGAAGAGGCTTTTGTGAATTTCGGCCAGGCTGTGGTTGAGGAAAGGGCCAAGAAGATCGAAATTCTCGCCGAAAAGGCAAATTCCGCTTACGAGCAAATAGGTGCCGGGGACCAAAGGGTGATTATTAAATACCGCCCGTCGAGCCAAAACCTGGCTCGGGATATCAGCCTGAGCCGCCAGAAAGAAATACTTCAAGGTTCCTCCCTTTTTGGGCCCCACCTGGATGAGCTGGAAATCTACCTCGATGGCAAAGAAGCTAAAAGCTTCTCCTCAGAGGGGGAAACCAGGGCCCTTTCCCTGGCGATCAAGCTGGCAGAGTGGGAGTTGGTAAAGGAGGAAACAGGAGAAGAGCCCTTGCTCATTCTGGACGATGCCCTCTCTGAGCTGGACGAAAGGAGACAGGTAGCGCTTCTTTCGCTTCTCAGTGGCTACCCCCAGACCTTTCTCTCTCTGGTTTCTAAAAGGTTTCTTCCTGACCCTTTTTCGAGTACCGCGGAGGTTTTTTATGTACAAGCAGGGGAAGCGCGAAAGAGCGCTTAAACCAATATCTGAACTGCTGGGCCCGGTTGTTATCTCCCTTGGCCTGGAAGGAAAGTTGCTGGAGGAAGAGGTCCGCAAGGCCTGGGAAAAATGTCTTCCCGAGGTCTGGCGGGCGCATGTACATTTCCAGGATTTTAAAAAGGGAGTTATTCTCATATCCTGTTCCTCCTCTACTTGGGCACAGGAGGTCCGCCTGAACAGTGGGGAGCTAATCAAGAGGTTGAATGCTCATTTGAAGGGAGAGGTAGTCTCCGATTTGAAGACAGTTGGTCTGACAAAAAACAAATAAAAAGGTAAAATAAAGTATTATGGAATTGAACGGTCTTAAATACGATTCTCAAGAAATACAGGTTTTAGAGGGGCTTGAGGGGGTGCGCAAGCGCCCCAGCATGTATATTGGTTCTACCGACATTCACGGGCTCCACCACCTGCTTTACGAAGTCCTGGATAATGCCATTGATGAAGCTATGGCAGGTGCCTGCAAGAACATCGAAGTGGTGATCGGGGAAGATCACTCCGTGACGGTTACCGACGATGGCCGGGGAATTCCTGTGGATATTGTCCCGAAGGTGAACCTGCCCGGGTTAGAGGTGGTTCTCACCAGGCTCCATGCGGGAGCCAAATTTGGATCCAACGCCTACAAAGTTTCAGGCGGGCTCCACGGAGTGGGCGTTTCTGTAGTAAACGCCCTCTCTGAGAGACTGGAAGCTACGGTCTGGATCAACGGAAAGACCTACCGCCAGAGCTTTTCCCGGGGAAAACCTCTCGGACCCCTGGAGGAGGGAGAGGAAAGCGAGCGTACCGGGACTCGAATTAAGTTCTACCCGGACCCCGAGATCTTCGAAACCCTGAACTTCGACGCCGAGACCATCAAGCAGAAGATGGAAGAGCTGGCCTTCCTGAATAAAGGCGTTTGCCTCAAGTTCCAGGACGAGAGGACCGGTGAAAAGAAGGAGTTTTTATACGAAGGAGGAATAGTCTCTTTCATTGAACAGCTAAACCATGACAGACAACCCCTGCACGAGGTCATTTATGTGAGTGGCTCTCAGGATACAGTTTTTGTGGAGGTAGCGCTCCAGTACAACGCCGGATTCTCCGAGGAAGTGCTCGCCTTTGCGAACAGCATCCGAACGACAGAAGGAGGAACTCATCTCAGCGGTTTTCGGGCAGCTCTCACGCGCTCCTTAAACGAGTGGGCGCGCAAGAATAACATGCTCAAAAACGGGGACCAGCCTTTTTCCGGAGATGATGTTAGGGAGGGGTTGGTGGCTGTGGTCTCCGTGCGCCTGGTGGACCCTCAATTTGAAGGGCAGACTAAAACAAAGTTAGGAAATTCTCAGGTTAAGGGGATCACCGAAGCCGTAGTTGCTGAGGGACTAGGGGAATACCTGGAGACCCACCCTGCGGAAGCAAGAAGGATTGTCCAGAAAGTCGTTCTGGCCATGCATGCCAGGGAGGCGGCGCGAAAAGCCCGTGAGCTTACCAGGAGAAAGAGTGCCCTGGAACTTTCCCCGCTTCCCGGAAAGCTGGCGGACTGCACGGAAAGGGACCCAGCAAAAGCAGAAATTTTTATCGTGGAAGGGGATTCCGCAGGCGGTTCGGCCAAACAGGGAAGAGACCGTTCTTTCCAGGCCATCCTTCCCTTGCGGGGGAAGATCCTGAACGTGGAAAAGACCAATTTAAACAAGATCCTTTCCAACGAAGAGATTAAAGCGATAATTACTTCTTTAGGGTGTGGCATTGGCGAGGAATTTGATCCCAATAAGCTCCGCTATCACAAAGTGATCCTCATGACGGACGCCGACGTAGATGGCTCTCATATCCGAACCCTGCTTTTGACCTTCTTCTATCGCCACATGCGCGGGCTGATCAAGGAAGGTTTCGTGTATATTGCCCAGCCTCCGCTTTACGGAATCAAAACTTCCAAGGAGACCCAGTACTTTCACAACGATCAGGAACTTCAAACCTTTTTGAAAAATTCCTCCAAAAATTACGAGATTCAACGCTTCAAGGGGTTGGGGGAGATGAACCCAGAACAGCTCTGGGAAACCACCATGAATCCCACAACCAGGACGATTATCAGGATCACCCTTGAGGATGCCCAGAAGGCCGAGGAAATCTTCACGGTGCTCATGGGAGACAAGGTGGAACCGCGGAAGGAGTTCATCGCGACCCATGCCCGGGAAGTGCGCAACCTGGACATTTAAGTTGATGAATTTGATAAGCTGTGGATAATTTTGTGGATATTGTTGATTTCTTAATTCTCCATTGAGAGAGGAGCATGAGCGATGAGAATCGGGATACTGACTGGTGGCGGGGACGCCCCTGGACTAAACGCCTGTATCCGCGCCGCAGTGGCCAGGGTGGAGGATCTGGGGTGGGAGGTCATCGGCATCCGTCGGGGATGGGCAGGACTCTTAGAAAATGATAGCCTGCCCCTTTCCTGGTCGCTTGTGGAAAAGACGGTCTCTCTGGGTGGGACCATGCTGGAAACCTCGAGAACTAACCCCTTCAAGCGCGAGGGTGATGATAAGAGGATTATGGAAAACTTCGAAAAAATGCGCCTCGATGCCCTGATAGCGATTGGCGGGGATGATACTCTCACCGTAGCCCACAAGCTGGCCCAAAGGGGTTTGCCCATTGTGGGGGTTCCCAAAACGATGGACAACGATGTCCCCCTCACGGATTACACCATCGGTTTCGATACGGCAGTGAATATCTCCACCGAGGCTATCGACAGGCTGCATACTACAGCCGCCTCCCACCGGAGACTGATGGTGGTTGAGGTTATGGGAAGGGATGCGGGATGGGTAGCTATCACCAGCGGACTTGCTGGCGGAGCGCACCTGATTCTTATTCCCGAGGTCCCTTACGATCTCGAGGAAGTCGCCAATTTCCTCCTGGAGCGCAAAAATAGGGGTAATACCTACAGCCTGATTGTGGTATCGGAGGCCATTCACCCCAAAGACGGCACAGAGCCCTTTGGATATGAGAAAAGGGAGGTGGATGCCTTCGGACACGTCAGGTTAGGCGGGGTGGGCCACGTTTTCGCGGAACTCTTAGAGCGGAAGACCGGAATGGAGACCAGGGCCACTGTCCTCGGCCACCTGATCCGCTCCGGACCCCCTACGCCCTTTGACAGAAATTTAGGCACCTATTTGGCACTTAGGGCCGTTGAGCTGATCAAGGAGAAAAAGTGGGATTATATGTCCGCGCTCCGAGGCACGGAATACATTTCGGTGGATCTGGGGACCGTTCTTTCGCAAACGAAGCGGGTTCCCATTGAGCTCTATAACCAAATAAAACTTTTCTTCAGGTGAGACGCACATATGGAACGCACATTTGCTATGGTGAAACCAGACGGTTTTTCCAGGGGGTTGGTGGGCGAGGTTATCAGGCGCTTTGAGAACAAAGGGTTAAAAATTGTGGCCCTCGAGATGCGCCAGTTCGATCGGGAATTAGCAGAGGAATTTTACGAGGAACATAAGGGAAAGGATTTTTTCTCCTCCCTCGTGGATTTAATCACCTCGGGACCGGCCGTGGGCATGGTCTTAGAGGGGCCGAATGCGGTGAAGATTGTGCGCACCCTAATCGGGGCGACAAACCCCCAAGAAGCCCTGCCTGGAAGCATCAGGGGGGATTTCGGCCTGGAGCTTCCCGCAAATATTGTGCATGCCTCAGATTCCCTGCAGTCCTTCAAGCGGGAGAGCAGGATTTTCTTCGGCCAGGATTTTTAAAATTACTTTTCCAGAACCGCCCGGGCCAAAATTAGATCATCTAACTTATCCACATCCACTCCCAGGTCCGGAGCATCCATAAGGAAAGCCTTAACGGGCAGGGAGGTTTCCCTGGCCACCACATTTTCCAGCTCCTCTACGGAGAGCCTTCCCAGGAGGAACTTGAGCACATATTTCCACCCCAGGATGGCGGCAAGCTTCCATAGCTGTTTTCTTCCAGCTACCACTTTGGAAAGGAAGCCCTCTACGGTGTGCCAGTTTTCCCTTTTGAATAAAAAGATATTCCCGGCCTTTACTTCTCCTTCCTTTAAACGAGCATAAGTGCGCTGACTCCCAGGAAAGATCCTCTCGATGTCCTCCCTCCTGATCACCGGGAGGTAAAGCGAGGCAGGGTAGGAACTGCAAAGGGAGATCACCCGATCAATAGTTTCGCTGGAAATAAAAGGGATGTCCGAGCCCATGATGGCTACGAGAGGACTGGAGGTTTCCAATACACCCCTTCCGATGTTTTCCTCCATAGTATCGCCGGCGGGCACATATTTATCTACAAGAGGTTTCAGGCCCTCGCTTAAGGGAAAGTCGGCAACGAGGATCAGGTTTTTTAAAAATCGCGAGCCCTTAAGGGCTTGAAGCACGTATTCCACCATTGGCCTGCCATCAATGGGCAAAAGGCTTTTATTTCTCACACCTTCCTGAGCCAGCCAGTCTTCCTTTCCTGGCCCAGCGAGGACAATAGCGTCAAAATCCATTTTCCCCTCCTTAAAATACTGAATCAAGCTGTTTATTTGTTTTAATATTTAGAGCAAAGGCGGTCAACTTTTGTTACGGATGAAAAAGGTGCCCAAAGATAAACTTGTGCTCTTTCAGGCTGATGATTTAGGATTCGATTCGGCAACGAACGAGAGGATTATCGCCTCCTTTAAGAAGGGTCCCGTGGGTGGCGCTTCCTTGATCGTGAACATGGGGATGGCCACGGAAGAGGGGGCCCAGAAAGCAAAAGAGGCAGGTCTCCCGGTTGGCCTTCATTTTAACATTACTGAGGGTTCACCCCTTTCAAAGGCTCCTTCCCTTGTGGACGAAGAGGGCCTGTTTTACCCCCCGGCCAAATTTCTGCTTAGGATGCGCCAGGGTTTGATCGACCCAGAGGACTTAAAAAAGGAGTGCCGCGCTCAGATTGAAAAATTCCTCTCCTTCAGGTTTCAGCCAAACAGGTTCGATAGCCATAACCACACACATGTTATGCCGGGCGTTTTTCCTATTTTGCGCCAGACCGTTAAGGAATACGGTTTTAGATATATACGTTGCCCCAGGGAAAAGAAAGTGAACCTTTTTCGAGCTCTGCCCCGGATAGGAAGGGCCCTGGAGATTCTTTTTTTATCCCTATGGGCGGGCTCCCTTTATGGCTATTTAAAAAATGACGACTTTATAACCAGCGAATACTTTGCGGGAATCCTGGAGCAGGAACCGAACTTTTCCTTAAGCAGCGTCTTAGGGATGTTGAGGCGCCTGGATTCCGGTTTTACTGAGGTCATGGTCCACCCCGGACACAGAGGAGAAATGGAGGTTTTAGTTGACGATGAGCTTCAAAAAGCGATTATGGATGCTGGCTTTCGGGTCGTTAAGCGAGAAATTCTGGGATTTTTATGAGCGTTTCTACGAGTGGCTTTTTCGCATAAAACCAGTAGGCCCTCCAGGGGAAGGGACCCTCCGCTGGGGTTTGACCCACTATCGGGGTTCGGGAATCACACTGGAGGGGGGAATCAAAATCAAAAAAGGGGAAGTGGTGGGCGAGCTTCATACCGATAATAAAATGATCAGGGAACTAAGGAAAAAAATTCAGGACCCGGTGTCCTTTTACGTAGAAGTTTTGAGAAGGACGAGACTCTCTTTAAGGGAGCTGGCAAAGATGGCCAATTCGGATCCCCGCCTGCTTAAGGTGAAGGCTTTCCGGGGGACCACCCTGCTTCATGAAGGAGCAAAGCGGCTGGGCTTTGAGGTGTTTCCCATGGAAACCAAAACTAAAGAGGTATGGGAGACAAGGGTGCAGTACTTCTTTTTGCAAAAGTACCTTGAGGAGGGGTTTGAGAAAAAAAAGAAAAAAGCTCTGGTATCGCGACGCATCTGGCTTTCCCGGGAAAAGCTGATGCGTCTATACGGCGATCACCCCACTTGAAAGTAAAGGTCTCGCGCCTCCCCGGCAACGTATATAGAACCGGATACCAGGATCAAATCCTCCGCTTCTGCAACCTCAATGGCTCTTTTCAGGGCAGTCCTTACGCTGGGAAAATCCTCGCAGGGAATGCCCAGGTTCTGGCAGGCTTGCTTAATTTCACGAGGAGACAAGGCCCTTCCGGAACTGGCGGCGGTGGCTATCACCAGAGGATTCATGGGGAGGAATTTTTCCAGGATGCCGAGAAAGTCCTTATCCCTGGAGACCCCCAGAACCAATATCAGGCGCTTAAAGAGCAAATATTCCGCCACTGCCCGGGCTAGAGCCTGGGCCTTGCATGGGTTGTGCGCTCCATCTATGACCACGAGGGGCGATTGGGAAAGAACCTCCAGACGCCCTGGCCATTTAAGTTCCGCGAAGCCTCTGCGCAAATGATCCTCGTTCCAGGAAAACCCCAGATCACGAAGCACCTCGAGGACCGTGAGGGCCAAGGCAGCGTTCCTGATCTGATGCTCACCTAAAAGAGGGATGAAGAGTTCCCTGTAAAGGTTATCCCTTCCCCGGAGATTAAAGGTCTGTCCCTCTAAGCTGAACGAGAGAGGACCATCGCCCCTATTATCGCTATCAAAAATGGGCGCTCTAAGTTCCCGGGCCACTCTTGTGATGACCGCCATGGCCTCTGGTTCCTGACGGGAGACCACAACCGGCACCCCGGGCTTGATAATTCCCGCCTTCTCTCCCGCAATCTGAGAAAGGGTGCTCCCCAAATACTTCTCGTGATCGAAACCGATCTCAGTAATCCCGCATACGATGGGCATCAGGATGTTTGTGGCGTCAAGCCTTCCTCCCATACCCACCTCCACTATGGCGATATCCACCTTATTCAGGGCAAAGTACTGAAAAGCCAGAGCTACTCCCATTTCGAAATAAGTGGGGAAGCCCAAGGGTGTGCTGCCGATTTTCCCTGCCAGGGGGACTATTTTTTCTACAAGCCTCGTAAGGTCCTCTGGAGAAATCAATTCATCTCCAAGGGCAACGCGCTCCCGGTATGACTGGAGGTGGGGCTTGGTGAAGAGCCCCACTTTGTACCCAGATGCCGTGAGGACGCTCTCTATCATCTTGCAGCTGGACCCCTTGCCCGAGGTCCCCGCGATCAGAACGGAGGGAAAGCAATCCTGAGGGGAACCCAGCTCCGATAAAAATACCCCGATCCTTTCCAGCCCTAACTTCGGGGAGAAACGGGAGGGGGATTCCAGAAACTCCAGGGCCTCCTTATAGTTCATTCCTCCTCCAGCTCTTCGATGATCTTTTGCACTCGCTCCAGGCGAAACTTCAAATCCTCAAGGCTTCTTTTTTGTTTTTCCAAAACCTCGGGAGGAGCCTTTTTGTGAAACTCGGGGTTAGATATCCGAAGAAGGACGCGCTCGTAGTCCGCTTTCAATTTCTCCGAATCCTTCCTCATCCGGGCAAGCAGGCTCTCTTTTTCCTGTATGGTAAGGGGCAGAAAGACCTCCATCCCCTGAGCAATCCCGCCAAGGGACCCTTTAGGCCTTCTTTTCTCCTCCAGGAACTCCACCTCGCTCAGGCGGGCCAGGGGAAGAATGTATTCCAGGGCCTCCTCGATAGTTTTTTGAGTCTGGGAATCGGTAATCACCAGAGCCTTGATGAAGTTGGATGGAGGAAGGCCACCTTCGGCGCGCAAATTGCGTACAGTGCGCACGAAGGCCTTAAGACACTCCATCCTCTCTTCCGTATCCTCATCGTAAAGGCTTTTCTCGGGCGTGGGCCAGGGAGCAACGATCAAGGCAGGCCCCTTTTTACCCGGTAGCTTCTGCCAGAGCTCCTCGGTGATGAAGGGGCAAATGGGATGCAGGAGCCTGAGGATGGTCTCAAGGGTGTCGTGGAGAACCACCTGTGCCCCTTTCTTGGCCTCACCACCACGGGCAAGGTCGGTTTTGCACATCTCGATATACCAGTCGCAGAACTCTCCCCAGAAGAATTCCTCCAGAGTGTGCGTACAATCAGCAAAATTGAACTCCTCAAGGCCCCTGGTAACTTCCTCAATTACTTTGTTCAGGCGAGAGCGAATATATCTGTGAGGGAGGGAGTCGGAGGGTCGAGCTTGAGGGTCGTACCCCTCGAGGTTAATTAAAAGGAAGCGGGAGGCGTTCCAGAGCTTGTTCGTGAAATTTCGCCCCCGCTCGAAGCGCTCTTCACCCATAGGAATGTCCTGGCCTCCAAGAGTGGCCGAGGCCGCCATGGCGAATCGAAAAGCGTCGGTGCCGTATTGCTCCATTTTCTCTAAGGGGTCTATCACGTTACCCAGGGAGCGGGACATCTTTCTTCCCTTTCCGTCCCTGATTAGCCCGTGAATGTACACCTTGCTGAAGGGGATCTTCTTCGTGAAATAGAGGGAAGCCATAATCATGCGTGCCACCCAGAAGAAGATGATGTCGTATCCCGTAGAGAGCACCGTGGTGGGGAAAAAATAGCGGAGGTCGGGGGTGTCCTCGGGCCAGCCTAAGATGGCGAAGGGCCATAAATTAGAGGAAAACCAGGTGTCCAGGGCGTCAGGGTCCTGCTTTAAATCAGGAGAACCACAGCGGGAGCACCTTTCCGGATCATCCTCGCTGGCAAAAACTTCCCCGCAGGACTGACAGTACCAGACAGGAATCCGGTGTCCCCACCAGATCTGGCGCGAGATGCACCAGTCCTTTATATTCTCCATCCAGTCCATATATACCTTTTTCCATCGCTCAGGGTAAAACTTAATTTCTCCTCTTTCCACGACCTCCATCGCCGGCATGGCCAGGGGTTTCATTTTCACGAACCACTGTGTGGAAATCAAGGGCTCTATGGGCTGGTGGCAGCGGTAGCACTTGCCCAAGGCGTGAGTGTAGGGCTCCACTTTCAGAAGAAGCCCTTCTCTTTTAAGTTCCTCCACGATTTCCTTTCGCGCTTCCAGGCGATCTTTTCCCGCGTACTTTCCGGCATCAGAGGTCATCTTCCCCTTTTCGCCGATCACGGAGATGGGGGGAAGATTGTGCCTCTGGCCAACCTCGTAGTCCACCGGATCATGAGCCGGGGTGATCTTTACCGCTCCGGTGCCAAAGGTGGGGTCAACGGCCTCATCGGCCACAATGGGGATTTTGCGATTCATAATGGGGAGGATGGCCGTTTTACCGATTAAGGAACGGTATCTTAAATCCTCCGGGTGTACTGCTACTCCTGTGTCTCCGAGCATCGTTTCCGGCCTGGTTGTGGCCACCGTGATGAAGCCCTCCCCTCCCTCCAAGGGATAGCGCACATAATAGAGGAAGGCTTGCTCCTCCTCGTACTCCACCTCGATATCCGAAAGTGCCGTGAGACAGGTAGGGCACCAGTTTATGATTCGGGTTCCCCTGTAGATCAATCCATCCTGGAAAAGTTGCACGAATTGGCGGCGCACAGCTTTCTGGTAAGCCTCATCCATCGTGAAGCGCAAACGGGACCAATCCGCTGAAGCCCCCATTGTCTGAAGCTGTTCCACCACGTAGGCAGCCTGTTCCTCCTTCCACTTAAAACACCTCTTTAAAAACTCCTCTCTTCCCAAATCGAAACGGGAGAGGCCCTCCTTGCGAAGCTCCTTTTCCACTGCGTTCTGGAAAGCTAAACCAGCGTGATCCAGTCCGGGAACCCAGAGAGCGTTCAGCCCGCTCATTCTCCAAAAGCGGATGATCAGGTCCTGAAGGGTGTTATTGAAGCCATGTCCCATATGCAGGGAGCCGTAAACGTTGGGAGGGGGCATAGAAATTACGGCCGGTTTTTTGTCGTAATCGATTTCGGCACGGAAATAATTTCCGTCCAGCCAGAACCGGTATATCCTTTTTTCTACTGCCTTAGGCTCGTAAGCCGTGGATATCTCCATATTCTCCTTCCTCCATCTTTAAAAAGAAAAACCTCCGTCAAGGACGGAGGTCCGCGGTACCACCTTAATTCCCATAATGGGCTCTCTTGGTTTTAACGCAGCCAGCGGGAAAGCCTACTATTAATTTCAGCATCCAGCTCAGAGAGCGACTTCAGCTCCTGCCTGCCAGGGAACTCGCACCTTACTTCCCCTCTCTGAGGCAAGCGACGAGGCTTACTCCTCTCCCTTCTTCGCTTTGGGGCCTTTTTAGCAAATAATTGGCTGGCTGTCAACGCCATGTAACGGGGTCAGGTCTTGCAATCCAACAATTCCAGAATTCCAACAGCCAGTAGGGTCAGGTCTTGCAATCATACATTTTTGGACTTCCCTTTAGATGGTGCACCGCGGGGCTCTTCGCGGATGCGAGGGATCCTTCGCGTGTGCAGGGAACTTCTGCGGATGCAGGGAACTTCTGCGGATCAAATTTCAGCCTCGCACCTCAGGGTCTCTTGCCAAGGGCCCCTTTCTGTAAGGAGCCGAACAGGCCAGGTGGATATAGCCAGAACCGGCCCAAAATCAGCCGCCTGAGGAAACTGTGGGATAGGAAGAGAAGGCTAGGATTGGCTCTCCATAAGCCTCTCTTCGCCGGTCAGGCCCCTGATAAGGGGGTCATGCTACTGACAGAGGCGAGAGGGCCGAGCGTTTTCCCCGACAGAGGTGCCCATGCCACTTACGAAAGTGAGTTACGCCACCGAAAAAGGGTGCCCGTGCTGCTTACAAAAGTGAGTTACGCCACCGAAAAAGTCGAGCCTTTTCGTTTACAAAGTCGCTCCTGAGAGGCGCCCATGCCGTTTACAAAGTCGGGTTCCCTTCGGTACCTCCTCTTTAAAGGCAGTCAGGATAAGAACTGTATGGAAACTCGATTATCCTACAGAGGGCGGGAGCGCCGTAAGCGCCTGCTGACAGTAGCGTAATGAACTCCCAAGTATGCGGCGATCTCCTTCATCGTGTAGCCATGTTCCCGATAAGCCAGGGCAATCGCCTCCTCCTGGGGTCGTCCTGCAAAAATTTTCTCGAGCTCGAGCCGGTTCACGTTCCTCTGGGAGCGGGGAACCTCAGCGAGGGCATTTCCTTTGGCAAGGGCATCCCCATTGGCAAAATCCTTAATGAACCTCTCGCTCCCCAAATAAATCTGTCCGCGGAGATCATCCCAGGGAGAGGTGCCCGGCCAGGAATTTACAAACTGGCGATAGAGCGCCTGGGCCTTATTCTTCTCGGGTGCAAATTGCCCCAAAATCCAATCGGTAACAAGGAATGGAGGGGGCGGAGCGAGGCCGGCCGTGGCTTGATAGCTGCTCCAGGCCCAATCTTGAACCTCTTTCGCTTTTCCGGAGCGCACGGGATTGAGGACAATGTACCGACAGAGCGCCAGGAGGTAGCGTTCCTTTTCTACCAGGATTGCCTTGTAGCGGCCCTGAAAGAGATGGCCAAAAGTACTATGCCTGCGGTTGAATATTTGAGTGTAAACTCCGTTCAACTGGCGCATACCCCGGGAGAGATTGGCGTCCGGAGTTTCCAGAAGGAGATGGTAGTGGTTATCCATGAGGCAATAGGCGTGACAGAGCCAGTTAAACTCATCGACAACCTCGGCGAGCGTTTTGAGGAAAAGCTCCCGATCCTTTGAGTCCAGGAATATATCCTGGCCGGCGTTACCCCGAGAGGTGACGTGGTATACAGCTCCGGGATATTCGATTCTCAGCGGTCTGGCCATGGTTAAAGTTTATCCCCTTCATTGTTGGATTGCAAGACCTGACCCTCAGAGGGGGTGGGATTTATGGTATAATATTCAAAATTATGGGCCGGGAAAGCATGGAAATAAAGCAAATCTTGGAGGAAAAGCTGAGGAGCATCGGAGGAATCCTGGCCGTATCCTCCAAATTTGGAACAGAAAACAAGCTTGAGGCGCTGAACCTCATCGTAGATAATTCCCGCAATTATTCTCAATGGAGGAGGGAGATCTCTCAGCTCGTATCAGAACTCATGGGTGACGACCTTGATCCCGCAGTAATTAACATCGCCGTTTGGAATTCCCGAGATCTCGCTCAGAGCTGGGGTAGGCCCAAGGTGGACAAAGTTTCTTTTGAGACCTCTGCAGATCACGCCCAGGTGAGGGTTTGTCTTTCCTGGAGAGGCGATCATTTTTGGGGAGAGGCCTCGGGCCCAAACACGGCAGCCTTCGTGCGCATGCTCATTTCCCAGGCCACGCTGAGGGCCTTAGAGGGCTTTCTCAAGGAATCATTCAGCCTTTCCCTCTTAGGATGCCAGGAACTCACCATACAGGATAGAGCGTTGATTGTGGTCTGCGTTAGCGTCTGTTCCTCATACGGAGAGCAAACCCTGACCGGTTCCGCCTTTGTGAAGAACAACTATCTGGAAGCTGTAGTCAAAGCTACTCTGGACAGCTTGAACAGGATCTGGGGACGGATCTCCATCTAACAGGATTGGGCACTCCCCCCTTGTCATAGCGACAATTTTGCGCTAATTTATGGGAATCTTTTAAGGAGGCCAAGTATGAATCAGGAGAAATATTTGTTTACCTCCGAATCTGTGACTGAGGGACATCCAGATAAGATAGCGGACCAGATTTCCGACGCTATTCTAGACGAGATATTGATTCAGGACCCTAAAGCCAGGGTCGCCTGTGAGGTCATGGTTTCTACCGGTTTAGTGTTTGTGGCCGGGGAAATTACGACCAGGGCCATGGTGGATTACCCTGAAGTAGTCAGGAGAACGGTCAGAGAGATTGGGTATAATTCCCCGGATTTGGGTTTTGATGCCTCCACCTGCGCGGTCTTGATTTCTTTAGACAAACAATCCCCCGACATCGCTATGGGGGTGGACAAATCTCAGGAAGTGAGACTGGGGATCGCTCAGGGCCATTATGACGAAATCGGGGCCGGGGATTCCGGGATGGTGGTGGGCTATGCCTGCAATGAAACCCCGGCACTAATGCCCATGCCTATATTCCTGGCGCATCGCCTTTCCTTCGCCCTTGCTGAGGAAAGAAAAAGTGGCAGGCTTCCCTACTTGAGGCCTGACGGAAAGACCCAGGTGACTGTGGAATACAGAAAAAATGTCCCTTATAGAGTACACACAATCATCGTATCCACACAACACAACCCGGACATCACTTCAGAACGCATAGACAAAGATATAAGGGAAAAGGTGATTAAGCGCGTAATTCCTCCGGAGCTGTTAGATGAGCAAACGATAATTTATGTCAACCCCACGGGAAGATTCGTAACTGGGGGGCCTGTGGCCGATGTGGGGCTCACGGGGAGGAAAATCATCCAAGATACCTATGGCGGGAAGGGGGCTCACGGAGGAGGGTGCTTCTCGGGAAAGGACCCCACAAAGGTTGATCGCTCTGGAGCCTATATGGCGCGCTATATTGCTAAAAATGTGGTTGCCGCGGGTCTGGCGGATGTCTTTGAAATCCAGGTCTCTTACGCCATTGGCGTGGCCAGGCCGGTCTCGGTGTTCACCGATAGCTTCGGCACGGCAAAGGTCCCTGAGGATAAAATTCAGAAAGCGATCCTCAAGGTCTTTGACCTCCGCCCCAAAGCGATTATCGATCAACTGGACCTTTTGAAACCTATTTACCGGAAAACCGCCGCATACGGACACTTTGGTCGGCAGGACGTGCTTTTCCCCTGGGAACGAACCGATAGGGTGGATGAGCTCCTGAAAGAGGTAAGAGGTCTATGAAGCAGGCGGACTCCCGCTACCTGGAAAAATTCGTCGGAGAGACAGTGATCCTTACGGGGTGGGTGCACAGGATCAGGGATATGGGCGCATTCGCTTTCCTTCTCCTGCGTGACCCCTGGGACGTCGTGCAGGTCGTTGTCCCCGAAGCGGAAACCGTGAGGGATCTTCCCGTAGAGAGCGCGGTGCGCATCCAGGGACAGGTGGTAAGCGAGCCCAGGGCTCCATTGGGCCTTGAGGTCCACGCCCAATCGGTGGAATTGCTCTCAAAAGCCCTGGAATTGCCGCCCTTCGAGCTGAACAAGAAGGAACTGGAGGTCAGCTTGAGTTTGATCCTTGATCATCGCCCCCTCAGCTTGCGCCATCCCAGACAAAGGGCCATTTTCAGAATAGAGGCTGAATTCGTGAGTTCCTTCCGTGACTTCCTGCGCGGGGAGGGCTTTACTGAGATCTTCTCCCCCAAGATTGTGGCCACCGGTACTGAGGGAGGAGCCTCCCTTTTCCCCATCGATTACATGGGGAAAAAAGCCTATCTGGCTCAGAGCCCGCAGTTTTACAAACAAATGATGGTTGGGGTTTTTGGCCGAGTTTTCGAGGTGGGTCACGTTTACAGGGCAGAGCCTCACGCTACCTCCCGACACATCAACGAGTACCTCAGTTTAGATTACGAGATGGGTTTCATCAAGGACGAGCAGGACGTCATGGAATTGGAGATGCGTCTTCTGGCTTACGCTCTTTCCCGAATCAGGGAAAACTGCTCCCGGGAGATTAGACTGCTCCAGGCGAAGATTCCCGAGCCGCAGGAGAGCATCCCCCAGCTCACCCTCTCTGAGGCCAAGGAGGTCTTGAGGAAAAAATACGGGAAGCACCTGGAGGAAGAGGACGACCTCGATCCAGAAGCGGAAAAGTTACTCAGCGAGTTCGCCCTGTCGGAGCTGAACTCCGAGTTCCTCTTCGTCACCAGTTACCCGGTCTCCTTGCGCCCAATGTACGCCATGCCCGATAAGGATAATCCCTCAATCACGAGGAGCTTTGACCTCCTCTTTCGGGGAATGGAGGTCACCACTGGAGGCCAGCGAATTCATGACTACGGACTGCTCGTCCAGAATATCAAAAAATTTGGACTCGATCCGGAGAACTTTGATTTTTACCTGGAACCCTTCAAGTACGGAATGCCTCCCCACGGTGGGCTGGCTATCGGTGCGGAACGAATTACAGCAAGGCTTCTGGATCTCGAAAACATCAGGCAAGCCTGCCTCTTTCCCCGTGATATAAATCGTTTGACCCCTTGACTTGTAGGAGTTGCCTCCTTGCCTTTACAATAGAGGAAAAGGAGGGAAAGAAATGAAGGCATACGTTCTTATTGATGCGGAAGTAGGTTCTATTCCTCATGTGCAGAAGGAGCTTCTGGCCCTGCCCGAGGTGAAAGTGGCTGATGTAGTAACCGGTCCCTACGATGTGATTGCGGTGGTGGAGACGGAGGATCCCTCGGTGATGTCCAATTTGATTACCTCCAAGATTCACCAGATTGAGGGCGTGGTTGCCACCATGACCTGCATGGTCATGTGAAATAGGACTCCTCGTTTGAGGAGTGGATCTCCTTAAGGATGAGCTCCTCCCATTTTTCCCAGGAGGACCATCCAGTTTTGCAGAGCCTGATACGCTCATTGTAGTTTTCCGCTACCCATTTAAGTAGCGCGCGGAACCTTTTTGAGGGATGAGTAGATCCCTGTGCGAGAACTTCGGGAGGAACTCCCAGGCTATTCAGATATTGGGCAAAGGATTTTTCGAGGAGAGACTGCAAGGGGTCCCCGATCGTGCGCACCTGGAAGTTGAACCCCTTTTCATAAAGGTAGGTCCGAAACTCCCGGAAAAGAGGGCCGGGGCAAACGATAATCTGCTCCCTCGGCCCGACTTTAAGCATTCCCATCAGGTTTTTAGTAAGGCTACGAGCCTTCAGAAGGTATGATCCCTTCTTGAACTCTTCCTGGAAGTAAGAGACAGGAATGGTGCCTGTCAGGTATTCCTCGGTTTCCCTGCGGAGCACTCCGATCAAAACCCCGCCCACGGGGCAACCCCATCCGGAATCATCAATTTCCAGCATCCCCAAGCTCCTTTATAATTCTCAAAGCCTCCCGGAGTCGAGCCTTATTTTCCTCGGGATTCAACCACCTGCTCGCCCCGGAAGGGTGGGGAAGAGGAATCCAGATCCTGCCCTTTTGCGCGAATTTTTTCCCCACCGCATCTTCCAGCTTATCAATATTCAGGAACACTTTCACGGCCAGCTTCCCCACAAGGATTACCACTCTGGGCGAGCCCAGTTCTATTTCCTCCATGAGGAATGGGAGGCAGAGGTCGATCTCCTTTCGGGAAGGCGCCCTGTCTCCACTCGTTCGCGCTTGCTTTCCCGGCCAGCACCTTGTGAGCGAGGTCATGTAGACGGACCTCCGAAAGTCCCTTTCCTCCCATCCGATCTCTTTGAACCAGCGGAAAAGGTTTCTTCCCGCCCGCCCCATAAAGGGAAGCCCGGATTCTTGTTCCACCTTCCCCGGGGCCTGTCCGATGAGCATCCAGGAAGAGGGATAGACCGGGGAGAAGACGGGTCTGGCTTCCGGAATATACCCCTTTTGTTGGCAGGCGCGACAGGAACGGATCTTCTTTAGGAGCTCCTCAATGAGAAGCGTGGGATCGTTCAAGGCTTCCCTCCCGGTGAAGGCGCCCAATAGGGGATAATTTCCGAAAGGCGTACCATCCTGAAGCCCTCCTCTTTCCAGTAACCTATTCCTTCCGAAAGAAGGGGGAGGATGTCCCGGGTATAGACGTGGGCTATGCCGATGGCTACCCCTCTTTTCCGGGCAATCTCTCCCAGCCTTTTCATCTTTTCCCTAATCGCCTGGGGGTCTGGATCGTGATCTAATGAAAGGTCATTTTCAAGAACGGGAACTCCCAGCTCCAGGCCGATTTCCCGGGCTTTTGAGCCGGAAGTCACCCTGGAGTCCAGGAAAAAAAGCCCTCTCTCTTTAAGATATGAGAGGAGAGCCCTCATCACCCTCGAGTCCTCGGTAGCCCTTGTGCCCATGTGATTATTAACTCCCGTGGCCCCGGGAACATCGTAAAGGTCGGCCTCGATCTGCTTTTTAATTTCCTCATCGCTCATTGTGGTGAAAATCGCTCCCGGACCCAACCAGTTGTTTCCTTTATAAGACTCCATGGGACAATGCAAAATAACTTCTTTACCCTTAGCAAGAGCTTCCTGCGCCACTTCCCTGGAATACTTGAGGGAGGGCAGGACGGAAAGCGTGAGGGGAACGGGGAGGGCGATGAAGTTTCGCGATTGCTCCAGGTTGTAGCCGTTGTCGTCGAGCACCAAAGCTATTAATGGAGCCTCCGGCCTGGAAGAGGAAAAGGTAGGGGGTGGGGAGCTCGAGGTCGGGCTTGAAGAATTTTTCAAATGCCCGGCGCCAATTACCTGGCTTAAATCAAAGCCCCGAAGGGGAGAAGAGCGAGAGTGGAAAACAAAGTAGAGGATGAGGGCCAGAATTAACACGCCCCCAATAATGACAAAATACTCCTGAGTTCGTAATTTAAACTTTTTCACCTTATCCCAAAGAGCCACCAGGAACTTTGTTATTTTTCCCATCGTCAAATTTAAAACTCTTTTAGGATTTAATATTAATACATTTAAGAATTGTTGGATTGCAAGACCTGACCCCATGAGGGGGAAGAAAGAGGGATGAAGGATGAGCAAAATAAGAATAGTTACCGATTCAACCTGCTACCTGCCTCCGGAGGTACTCCAGGATTATCCAGAGCTGGTCATTGTTCCCCTTTACGTGAGCTTCGGGGAAAAAAGTTATCGGGAAGGGGTGAGCCTTAAGACAGAGGATTTTTTCTCCATGCTGAAAAAATCTAAGACGCTACCCACCTCCTCCCAGCCCTCTGTGGGGGATTTTCTGGAAGTCTATAGACCCCTCGTCGAGGAGGGCTCCGCAATAATTTCCCTTCATATTTCCTCTAAGCTTTCGGGCACTGTGGACTCAGCGCAGCAGGCAGCGAAAATTGTAGGAGGGGAAATTGAAGTTGTCGACACCCTCTTTACGGGGATGGGCCTGGGCTTTATGGTGCTGGAAGCCCTGAAGGCGGTCAGAGGAGGGGCGAGCAAAGAGGAGGTGCTGGCTCGAGTAAATGCAGTGCGGGAGGGGATAACGGTGATCTTCGTCGTGGACACCCTGGAGTACTTACACAAAGGAGGAAGGATCGGCGGCGCGCAAGCACTGCTCGGCACCTTGCTCAAAATCAAACCAATTCTCTTTCTAGAAGAGGGGAAAATCGAGGTTTTGGAAAAGGTGCGCACTCAAGCTGCAGCCCGAGCAAGGATGATCGCCATTCTCGAGGAAATCAGAAATGAATATCCGCAAGCCAGGATGAGAATAGCCATCCACCAGACGGAGGCTCTGGAGGAGGCCAGGGAGGTCTTAGAAAATTTAAGGCAAAAGCTCAAACCGGAGGAGGCCTTCATTTCTGGCCTGGGACCAGTACTCAGCACTCATACCGGTCCTGGCCTTTTGGGCTTTGCCTGTTTCCTGGAGGATGAAACCGGAGTGCTTCCCTCCTGGGCGAGAAGGCGCGGCGCTAAGGGAGCTTGATCAGCCAGTAAGCGCTGCGGTCGATATTCACCCAATATCTTGAGGAGATCGCCAGGACAAAAGCCTGCGGCCTTTCCATGGGAATAAAGGCCTCTATCCTTTTGCCTGTCCGCTCTATGGTTCCCTTCAACTCTTTCAAAGTGCGGAAGGCATCTTTGACGAACACCGGGTTCCAGGCACCATTTTTAAAAGAAAGAATGTGTATTTCCAGATCGAAAGTCCTGGGAAAAGAACCCGAGGTCTCAATTTTAAGCTTTAATCCATTCTCCCAGGAAAAGGAAAGGGATTTGAAGTCCGCTCCTTTAAAGACGGTGCGCCAGAAAGTATCCGCGGTCGGTTCCCACACGGTCACCTCGTTCTGGAGAACCAAGGGGGTATCCAGGGAGAAAAGCTCGTTGGGCCGGAGGAAGGAAAAAAGGTACCCTGATAAGATTCTGAGCTGACTTTTGTACTGATTTAGAGCCCTTTCTTTCCTGGCCAGGGCTTCCGGGGTAAGATGGAAACTCGTCCAGAGCTCCTCTTGATTTCTCATGGAGCTTGGGGGAAGAAGGGGGAATCGGGATTTGCCCTTCTGACCGGGCCAGTTCCCGCGGTGCACGAGGTAAGAGACCAGGGTGGGTGAGTTCCCCAAATTCTCCCTCGTTTCCTCGAGAGCCATCCGGGAAAAAGCCGCTGCCGCCCGGTGATCCGGATGGGAATCGTGGGGAGAGGGAAGGAAAATCATATCCCAAGGTTCCTGCGCAAGCAACCTTTTTAAGTCATGAAGCAAGCATTCTCCAGAAAAGACAGCCTGGGGATTAAAGGAGTTGAAAAAAGGGGTTTTGTTTGTTTTAAGCTGCTTGCTGTAGAGGGGATTGTGAGAGGACCAGTATTCCCTTACAAGGGCGGTCAGGTTGCGGTCCGGATAGCCCAAAAAAATTAATTTTGGGTTCGTCAAACCCAGGTCCTCGAGTGCCCTCTCAGTTTCTACTTGTCTTTCGTAGCCAAATTTCAGGTATTCCTGAGGCCTGAGGAGGAGGGTATCGGCTTCTTCTTCCGCCGCCCACTCAAAGTTCTCGCCGTTCGTCAAATACACGAAAGTCAATTCACAGTCCATCTTCGCCAGCTCAGAGATCACCCCTCCTGCCGTGATGACCTCGTCATCGGGGTGGGGGAGAATAAAGAGCACTTTTGCGTGGGAGGGAAGGGTGAAGGGTTGAAGGCCATAGCCCGTGCCCCAGAAACTGAGAACAAAGGCGACGCCGATCGCTACTACGGTAAGCGACGCTAAAATTATTATCGGGACCTTGCGCCGATCCATGGGGATATTTTAACTTTTTTTCGCATTGGTTATCATTAGAGTAAAGGGAGGAGATCTGAATGGCGTGGAAAGGAAAGCTGGAAAAATTAGATCAGTACAAGTACCGCATTCCCAAAGGATACAAACCCGGGATGCGAGTCGACGGCATCATATACGCTTCTGAGGCCCTGCTCCCCGATATCCTCTCCGAAGATGCACCGGAGCAAGTGGCTAATGTGGCCTGCCTCCCGGGAATAGTGAAGGCTTCGCTGGCCATGCCTGACATTCACTGGGGTTACGGTTTTCCCATCGGAGGCGTGGCAGCTTTCAACGTTGATGAAGGGGTGATCTCCCCGGGAGGGGTGGGGTACGATATCAACTGTGGTGTGCGTCTACTCACCACTACCTTGCACAAAAAGGACCTTTTAAATAAGCTGGAGAGCCTGGTGCCCAAGATCGCCTCAAACGTTCCCTCAGGAGTTGGGTCTGAGGGTAAAATCAGGGTTTCCCGTGCAGAAATAGACGACCTTCTGCGCCACGGCGCCCGCTGGGCAGTGGAGAAGGGTTACGGCCATAAGGAGGACCTGGAGGCGATCGAATCCTACGGGGAAATGGAGGGAGCCGACCCAGGAAGGGTTTCCAATCGCGCCAAAGAAAGGGGCTATTCCCAGGTCGGCAGTTTAGGGGCTGGGAATCACTTCCTTGAAGTTCAGGAAGTCGTGGAAATCTACGATCAATCAGTAGCTGAGGCCTTCGGGATCAAGGAGGTCGGTCAGATCACCATCTTGATCCATACTGGTTCCAGGGGATTGGGCCACCAGGTGTGTTCCGATTACATCGAGGTGATGCAGAAGGCGGTGCAGAAATATGGCATATCTTTGCCAGATAGGCAACTGGTCTGTGCCCCTGTGAAATCGGACGAGGGTCAGGCGTACCTTCAGGCTATGAGGGCGGCCACAAACTTTGCCTGGGCTAACCGGCAGTTGATCACCCACTGGGTGAGGGAGGCGGTGACCTCCGTCTTCAAGCTGAGCGAGCGCGAGCTGGGGCTCCAGGTAGTGTACGATGTGGCACACAATGTGGCCAAAATTGAAGATCACGAAGTGGATGGGAAGAGAATGACTCTCTGCGTGCATCGCAAAGGAGCAACCAGGGCTTTTCCCGCAGGACACCCTGAACTTCCAGAGCGCTACAGGAAAGTGGGGCAACCCGTCCTGATACCGGGTGACATGGGAAGGTGCTCCTATGTGCTTGTGGGGACGGATCTGGCCATGAAGGAGACTTTTGGATCCACCTGCCACGGGGCCGGAAGGGTGAAAAGCCGCAGTGAGGCAAAAAGAGAGATCAAGCCGCAGGAACTGGTGGCTGAACTCCAAAAAAGAGGAATTCTGGTTCAGGCAGCGAGCAGAGAGACCCTGGTGGAGGAAGCCCCGGACGCCTACAAGGACGTTACCCAGGTAGTGGAGGCAGTAGCCGGCGCAGGAATTTCCCGTAAGGTGGCTAAAATGAAACCCTTAGGGGTGATAAAGGGATAGATGATTACCAGTTTCTGGCACTGGCTGGCGATAATCATTGTTGGTGGCCTGATAGGGATCATCACCGGGTTTCTCTCAGTGAAAAGGGTCACAGGAGGAGTCTGGCTTTTTGCCTTCGTGGGGATTTTGGGAGCATTCTTTTTGGACTTCGTCTGCGCTGTGATCTTCAAGCTCTATATCGACCTGCCCGTGCTTTACAACCTCAGCCTGCTCTTCTGGATGATCTTGGGTGCGGTAGCCGCAACCCAGATTTTGAACCTTTTAGGGGAAAAACCGGATTAATAGGATTTGGCAAAATAGGCTAAATATTTTGCCTTTTGGCCGCAGACCAGGCACTTTTTGCCTTCCGGATCTTCCTCTTTCAGGCAGCGGATCGTTGCTGTAGTTTGGTTTTTTACTTCCTCTTCGCAGGCCTCACTGCCACACCAGGGGGAAAGGATAAACCCTCTCTTCTCTTCAATTATGCCCTTGAACTCCTCGAAGTTTTCGCTCTCATGCGTGTTTGCTTCCCTGTAACTTTTCGCCCTTTCAAAGAGCGAGCGATGCAAACTTTCCAAAAGCTCTGAGGTTTGCTGGGGAAGAGCGTTCCAGGAAGTTTTGACCTTTTCCCGAGTGTCCCGGCGGACAAGCACGGCCTCGCTGGAAGCCAGATCTCTGGGTCCAATTTCCAGGCGCAGAGGCACTCCCCGAAGCTCCCACTCGGAAAATTTCCAACCAGGGGTGTACTCGTCCCGGTCATCCACCTTGACCCGGATCCCGGATTTTTTGAGCATCTCTTTAAGTTCATGAGCCTTGGCGATCACCGCGCTTTGCTCTTCACCGTAGAAAATGGGCACGATCACCACCTGATAAGGGGCAATCTTTGGAGGGATGATCAGTCCGGAATCATCCCCGTGAACCATGATTAGACCACCGATCAGACGCGTAGATACCCCCCAGGAAGTTGACCAGGCATGCTTTTCCTGGCCGTCAGAATCCAGGAAGGTGATTTCAAAAGCCCTGGAGAAATTCTGACCGAGATCGTGGGAGGTGCCACACTGCAGGGCTTTGCCATCGGGCATCAGTGCCTCAAGGGTGTAGGTATCCAGGGCGCCAGCGAACTTTTCCGAGGGAGATTTCTTTCCGGTAATCACCGGGATGGCGAGATCATTTTCTACGAGATCCCGGTAAATCTCCAAAATCCGAAGCACTTCCTCCAGGGCATCCTCGTGGGTGCGATGCAGGGTGTGCCCCTCCTGCCAGAGGAACTCGGTAGTACGCAAGAACAGTCTCGTGACCTTTTCCCAGCGCACGATATTGCACCACTGATTGATCAGGATGGGAAGATCCCTCCAGGAGCGCACCCATTTGGAATACATATAGCCGATAATGGCCTCGGAAGTAGGTCTCACCGCCCAGCGTTCTTCCAGGATTTCGTCCCCGCCCTGGGTAACCCAGGCTACCTGGGGGGCAAACCCCTTTACGTGCTCAGCCTCACGGGCCAGGAAGCTTTCCGGGATGAAGAGGGGGAAGTAAGCGTTGACGTGCCCCGTCTCCTTAAGGCGCCTGTCCAGAGCGTCCTGGATGTTCTCCCAGATGGTGTAGCCATAGGGGCGGATCACCATGCAGCCTTTCAAGGGGCTATAATCTGCGAGCTCGGCGCGCCGCACTATTTGAACGTACCATTCGGAAAAATCCTCTGATTTTTTTGTGATTTCGGTAACAAATTCCTCTGCCATCTTCGCTCCTCAGTTTAAAGGAAGTTGGAGTAAATTTAGCAGTTTAAGGAGATGAGGTAAAGTATCCCTCGGGGGTCAGGTCTTGCAATCACACATCAGGAAACAGAAAGGGCCTTTCCGGTTTGACTCTCAAAAAAGTGCATCCTGTTTATGTCCAGGAAAAGCCCCACCTTTTCCCCCGCAACCAGATCCAGGTTGGTACTGGTTACGGAAACTATGGACCATCTGTCAAGGTCCAGGTGCACTATAAACTCTTTTCCCACGAGTTCTATAACGTCAATTTTGGCTTCAATTAAGCCTTCGGCCCCCTTTTCTTTTACGATTTCTACGTGTTCCGGTCGGATGCCAACCGTTACCTGAGAAAGCCCGTTCTCTCTTATGGCCTTCTTGATTCTTTCGGGAAGCTCTATGGAGGTAAAACCTAAATCCATCACAATCTTTTCGTCTTGCCCCCGGATGAGGCCCTCAAAGAAATTCATGGGCGGGCTGCCGATGAATGAGGCCACAAAAATATTGGCGGGGCGGTCATAGACTTCCCGGGGGGTTCCCACCTGCTCAAGGCGCCCATTGTTTAAAATAGCAATACGGTCCCCAATGGACATAGCTTCTACCTGATCATGGGTGACGTAGATGATCGTTGTTTTAATTCTCTCGTGTAATTTTTTCAATTCAGCCCTGGCAGACACTCTAAGCTTGGCGTCAAGATTAGACAGCGGTTCATCCATGAGGAAAACTTTGGGCTCCCTCACGATGGCCCGGGCCAGAGCCACCCTTTGCCTTTGACCACCTGAGAGCTGTGCCGGTTTTCGGGAAAGCAAGCTTGCAATGCCCAGGCTTTCGGCCACTTCCCTGACCTTTTTATCAATTATCTCTTTGCTCATCCCTCTCACTTCCAGAGGAAAAGAAATATTTCTAAAAACGGTCAGGTGGGGGTAGATAGCGTAATCCTGGAAAACCATGGCCACATCACGTTCCTGAGGACGAAGGAAGCTCCTCTTTTCTTTTGAGGTTACCAGCTCTTCTCCTAACCAGATTTCCCCTTCGTCAGGAGTAATCAGCCCGGCGATAGAAAGCAGGGTTGTCGTCTTACCGCAGCCAGACGGGCCAAGAAGGACAAAAAACTCTCCATCCCTGATTTCCAGGTTTAAATTGTCCACGGCCTCGGATTTGCCGTATCTTTTTTTCAGGTTCTTAATGATTACGCTCGCCATTTTTAGCCCTTAACGCTCCAGCCATTTAAAATTGTTGGATTGCAAGACCTGAACATCCCTTTCGAATTTTCAAGTGAGACATATCCCCTCCCTTAGCTTGTAGTCCCTTCCCTTCTTCATCATTGACCAGA
>JGI12104J13512_1000183_pt1 | contig 61089 bp, 57 predicted proteins | sample TerdegcTABiofilm_FD_13512 | JGI IMG/M metagenome (IMG submission 13512)
CTGGCCGGCCCGGAAATTGAAGGTGGGATCTCCGGCGGCATTCACCTGCCATATCCAGATGGATTCCGGGATATTCAGGTGGTCTCCGGCCCGGTTCCACCCCGCCATGAACGGCTGAAACTCGTCGATGGTAATCGTCATCCCGTAGGTTGCGGCCAGGTTGATGAAATATTCCCTGGACAGTCCTCCCAACTCCCGCAATCTCTGAATGAGCGCGGCACGGCGGACCTGAAGCGGATCGTCAAGGGGCGTCAGGCCATACGTCATTTCCCATCGCGCTATCAGGTGGTAAGTCAAGTCGGCAAAAAACTCTTTTAACAGATCCTCGGCCGATGCCTGAACCGCATCCAGGGTGCGCCCTTCGACGGCGAAATCATCATCGAAGACTCCGCCGATCTCAGTGGGAAACAGGCGTTTTAACAGGGCGGCATGATCGCCGACGACGGCCACCTCAATCTCCGGGGCCGGGCTGATCAGGGGAATAAAATCGATGACCGAAATCTTCGCGCCGGGATTGATGGTCAGGACTTCCGGAAGAAGCATTTGTCTCTCGCACGCTCCGATATCGACGTTTCCAATAATCGAATTGCCGAGAAAATCCGGGCCTTCTATGCCCAGATCAATTCCGGCGTTTACTCCGGGGGCAGAGGATATCCGCGGATATCCGTTGTCCCTCTTGTCGATGGTTGTCAGCGTTCGATTCCAGTAATTCCCGTCCGCGGTCCAGAGGCCGGACGACTCGATATACCCTGCATTCCCTTTATGCGTATCGACTCTGAGGAGCCCGGCATCCGAAAATTGTTTCAGGACGTCACAGGCAAACCGAAGCTGCTCCGGGTACCAGTCCGATCCATAGCCAATTCCATGAGCGTAGCAAATATTGAAAAATCCGCCGGAAATCGTGTTAATGGTGCGAAACAGAGCGGCCCTTTTGTTAGGCAGTTCATCCAAATTCAGATTTAAGATGGGAAGATCGCCAGTCGTCGTCCGTATCAGATCAATATGTTCTAACTTTTTGGTGCGTGATGCGTCTGTCGTGGATCTCGCATATTTAAACCCTGCATTTCTGAGTGCTGTAAAATCGTCCGTATATGCAGAGTAATTCGGCGCTGACCATGATACGCATTCGTATTCTTCATCATCGATATAATTTTCAATCAGATCTTTTCCCATTTTTAATTGCACATATCGGAATCCGGCGACACATGCAGTATCCAACAAATATGGAATAGAGAGCCACGTCGAGCAGCTTGTTGCCGGCAGATCATTATAGACCTCGCCGGGCAGGCAGCCGCGACCGTACCACCAGCCATAGGTAGGCGCTTCATCCTCGCCATAGTGCCTGCAATCCCAACCGGAGCGCGCCTTTATCTCCGCGGCCAGATCATAAAGCATCTTTGTTTTCATCCCTGTAATGACCAGGTCGCCGGAATTGTCGTGCAACGTGATTGTGTCGGCAGTCCGGTCTATGGCGATGGTTGAATTGGCGTCCGGGCCGATGATGTCAAATCCGTACGTCCGGTCCATGGGTTCATGAGTATAACAATGCGATGCGATCTCATGGCCTCTCGTATGGAGGTCATTCATGAGGGCCTCAGCGCCGGCTACATATTCCACATGCTTCGCGTTAACATACCATGTCAGGCGATAGCCGTATTCCTCCAGGATGGATGCATATGCTCCATGCCCCAAGGCTCCGCCCGAACGCGTATCGTCTGATGTCCACGTATGCAATCCGACATTGTAACCATATCCCGTCCTTTGGGGATTTTGCGCCAGAGTGTACATGTCAATGTCGTGGGGGCCGGCAACAACATTTGTCCCGCGCCCGCCATTGTGCAGATTATATACGTTGTAATCCCATTCGATATCGGTAATCCCGCCGGAATTCTGTACGAGATAGGTAGCGTTTGTGAGAGGGTCTGTCCAAAAGCAGTTTTTGACCCGGAGTTTATTGGCAGCAGAATTAACTTTGATTGAGCTTATTTCTCCAAAACCATCAAACAGACAATTGTAAAAATATCCCGTAACGTTGTTGGATATCTCTGGCGGTCTCGGAGTCCTGACCTCGTAGGCACCCAGGGTATAATCCGGGTCTGGCCGTGAAAAAACGCAATACTCATATCGTACTGTTGGGGCGGGAGCGGGGCCGAATATCCTCGGTCCATAGCTGCCGTTCTTTGTGCCGCCGCGGAAGAAGCATCTACGCAGGATGGCATGACTGCTCGCATTTCCCTCATTATACATCGCAAAACAATCGTAGAGCCCCTGAAATTCCAGATCCTCGCATACGATAATATGGGCCTTGTCCGAAAGTACATAATAGAGATCGGGGCCGGTATCATGATTTTCAAATGTGATGCCCTGCCACGAATGATAGCCGCTTGTCCCATAATAAATCGATCGTGGATGCCCAATGTTTAACCGTTTAATTAAAACCCGACCTGTCAGCTCCGGATCGGTTGTCTTTTTAATCGTGATGTAGGCATCAGCCTGTCCTGCCGGCAGGGTAGTTTGACCCGTTTCCGTGTACGTGCCGCCGGCGATCTCGACCGTGTCTCCCGGGGCCGACGCAGCAATGGCTGTGGACGGCAGCAGGGCCGCCTTCGCCCACGTGTCATAGGGCGCTGTATTCGATCCCCCTGACCTGACGTAACGTATCATGCCGCTGCCTCGCCGAGTTTAACTTTGATCGTGACCTGGAGGGGTTCTCCTTCCGGACTGATTGTAATGCTCTTCGACAGGGCGGCGAAGGCGATGAGCTTTCCGGAATTGTCCTGCGATGTCGCAAGAACGGCGTGCGTCACAGGGCCTATCTGGCCGCCGACTGCGGCAAAAGAAACAGTCTTACTGGTCGCCTCATAATCCCCGCCATTCAATGTCAGAATGGGCCAGCCGTTGACCGTCCCATCCCTCGCGATGGCCTGAGCGGCGTAGCCGTTGCCCGCCGGCTCTCCGACCAGATCCGCCAGCGTGTCACCCTCGACAGGCGTGTCATTGAACAGCCTGACGAAAAATCCAGTCGGCGCCAGGCCGTTCCGCAGGAAAGTGTCCAGCATTGCATATTCGCCCTCGTCGGCCAGGGCGTTCCTTTGATCGAGAGCCTCCCAGAGGATGTTCCCGTCTCTGTCGAGTTGACGGAAATCCCAAAGCCCGATCCATCCGCGTCTCTTTTTCATAACTATCCCCTCAATTGATCGTGATCGTCCCCGGACGAATCATCTGGTATTCAGTAGCTTCGACGTCGGCAGCCGGGATCATCGAAGAAACCCTGGTCGCGCCGTTTGTGATCGCGATAGCGATTAGCTGGTGAACACGCAGGTATTCGCCGGGCGCCAGGGAATTCATATATGCCTGTACCTCAAGCGCAATCTGGGCTTTATTGGCGTCGCCCTCTACCGTCATGGTTACGTCGACGGGATAGCGCGAGGGAGCCAAGACGCGCAGCAGATGCGCCGTCACAGGGCGCACCTTATCGATATAGTCCTTTACCTGGGCGGTCAGGGACTTAAGATCATAATCCTGGCCGAGAGCGGTATAAATGTCCGCATCCAGCGTCAGTTCCGTATCGCTTACCACTGCGAGGACCTCGGCCTCCAATCCCGATACCGGATTGATAGCCCTATCTCCGGGCCGGACGGTTCCGGAGAACTGCGCGGCGCTGTCGATCAGCTTGTTTTCGGCCAGGGCCGTCACGGTTCCGCTCAGGGCGTGATCCGTCGGCAGTTCGTCGCCCGTGTGCTCCGTGTCGGCCGTGATCAGAACGTCCACCGTGCCCGGTCCCTGCGCTGCAGGAAAACACCAGGCGGCATGCACATAATCGACGGAGAGCGCCCACTTTTCGTAATCGGATTTGTTCCCGCCCGCCGGGGGTCTACCGATGAAATCCAGAAGACGCGCGAGCAGGGCCTCGTCGCTTTCTCCGGCCCTCCGCGTGATGCCGCGGATCCAGGCGTGATGCTCCATGAATTCGCTTTCCGCCGTGTCGGGAAATATCTGGTTGGAGATCCAGTTCTGGTACTTGTATAGCCCCCACAGGGCCGAGGCCAGGCAGGCGGATTTAATGAAGATCATGCTGCCCTGGGAGGTATCCGCCTCCGGAAACTGGTTCCGGTAGTCGGTCAGGATCTGATTCAGAAGTTCGTCAAAGCTTTTTTGAAATGCCATCAGACGACCTCCACAAAATGAGTAAATGCAACCACGTCGCCGTCTGCCTTGGTAGCCTCGATCAGGAGCTTCAGGCGGTTCAGATTCTGCGAGCGGTCGCGTTCCGCGTCGATATTAAAACCGGAGCACCTCCCGACATCTATCAACCATTGCAGCGCTTCCCGGCAATACTCGATGCCCATTGCCTCTGTGCGCGGCGTGTTCTTGCCCCTCTTGAGCAGATGCAGCCGGGAGCCGAAACCGGGGTTCTGAAAGAATGCTCCGCGCCTCACTGCCAGGCTGAGATAGATATTGTTCAGAAGATTCCCTTCTTCGGCCTTGTCGAAGGTCATCCATGCGATGCCGGTCCCGTTGTCGATCCTGAGCGCGAAATCCATCATCCCCCCTTTGTCTTGTTGGTGCACACCGCATCGACCGTCAACGTCTGATTCGGCGTCGGGCTGCTGCCATGCGTGTGATTGACGAGCCAGGTGATGAGCCGCTCGTCGCAGAGGAATTTCAGGCCGCCGCGATCCCCGCCCAGGTTGATGAGGGGGCTATTGACCTGGCAGCTCGTCGAGGCCGTCACAACGGCCGCCTTGGTCGAGATTGTGACCTCTTCGCCTCCCGCCACCTCGATCTTTCGTCCCCGCTTTAAATGGATTTTGTCCCCCTCGTCCGTGTAGATGGCGACTTCGCCTTCCTCCAGGGCGATCCGGTAGCGCCGGTCGTCGGAGGCGACGGCGATGATGTGATTGCCCTCGCGGATGACGATGATCTCTGCGCCGGCCTTGGGCCGCGAGGTAAAGCCGTAATGCTGGAAATACTCGCGGTCGTTGATCGTCTCGTCGGGCCGGCCCGAGGCGCTGAAGCGCTTGATCGCGCCCTCGATTACCTGTTGAATTATTCCGCGGATCATCCTATGATTTCTCCATGTGCCGCCTGATATCGACAACCTTCATATTTCTCTGTCTCGCGTCGCCCGCCTGGGGCAACCCCTGCTACAGCAAGGCCGTCCGCTTCCAGTCCGTGCCTCATGACAAGCCGTCCGCTCTTACTCTCGAAGCCAGACGGGTAAAGGGTTTGAATGGAAACGTCATGACCTACGACCTTGGCAAAGAGACGATCTCCATCACTGCCGAGGGTTTCGCCGCCCGGCGATTCCTCCAAGATGTCGAAGGCGGCAGATGTTCCGCCCGCGAAACCGTCAGGCTCGAACCGGAGCGGAAGAGCCCCTTCAATACCCAATTCAAGGCCGTCACGTCGCGCCGTTCTCATTGAACCATCCCCGGCAGTCCGATCTTAAGGGTTGTATAAACCCCCTGCTTCGACATCTCGAACGTTCGCCCGTAAATAAGGTAATTGTCGTCCAGCCCGAAAACCTCATCCGTGACCCGGCACATTTCGTTGATCCTGTAATTCGTTCCGTTCTGGCTGTGTCCCGCCACTCGATACTCGAGATGAAAACCCTCGTAGCGCATCTTCTCCAGGAGCATCTGGGCGTGCAATTTGGGGCTTCGGGCGTCGTTCTGATTGGTAGCGACGAATGGCTTGTAAAGCGGGAACGCGGGATCCGTCACAAACGCCTTGATATTGATGGCGGCCGCGCCGGTCGCTCCGCTCGGGTTGGATAAAACGTCCATACCCTGCTGCTGCCCGACGACGGTGATTTTCGAGTAGCGCTTCGAGATGTCGTTCACGCAGGTCCCTTCCAGGATATTGTTCCCCGAAGGATCGCTTTTTTTCGTGATTAAATAATACAGCGGCTCGCCCCCGTCTTTCGGCTTACCAAAGACGAACGTCCCGTCCGGCATCGAGAAGAACATCATGCCCCGGCTCATGGCATAGGTCTTGAGGACTTCAAAGATCGTCTGACCCGGTTCAATCCTGGAAAAATTCTGCGCCGAGTCCATGATGCCGAGGATACTTGTTCCGCCCCTTCCTTTCTTCTTTTTCAGGTTGCCCCGGATATTTTCCTGGTACTGGATATCGCTGCGCTTGATGAAGGGCACTTTCCTGATGAGCCTCTCCGCCAGGGCCTTGACCGTCATCCCTTTAATGTCGATGAACTCCTCGCAATGCGAATCAACCAGGAGGCCGCAGAGATCCCGCCCTTCGACTTTTAGCTTCAGGCCGGACTTGCTGTAGCTCGGGACGACCCGGTCGATGATGCCGGTCAGTTCGCGCTGATCGTTGACGTAAAGATCGCACCGCTGGCCCGCCTCGATCTTCGATTCTGGATTCGCCAGGTCCAGACTGAAGGCATCGTCGGCCGTGTAGATGTCCGCCTCGATGGTATAGGACAGAAAATTCTCTATCCGCCTGCCTCCGACCTCAAGTCTCACTTTATCGGGCATAGACGTTCACCTCGCCTGACATGAAGCTCGGGTGCCGGATCCTGTTTATGGCCATGAGCTGTTCCGCGTCGTTGTATGATAGGCCGTACCTGAGACAGATCAAATGAAGCGGCATCGAGCCGTCTATGCTCACCCGAATGATCGGAGGCTTCGTTTTCTTTATCTCGATGACATGATCGGTCAATGCGGCGGCCATCGTCTTTAGGGACTGCATCGCTCTCGACAGGTCGATTGCCGCTTGCAAATCCGTCCGCACGATCGCCAGGGCTTGTTCGATCTCTATTATCGAGAGGATATTGTCCGGTGCTCCTATCGACTTTTGCGGCCGTCCCAGGGGACTGAACGACCTGACAGCAGCCGATTGCTGCTGCATCCGGCTCCGGGTCTGATCGGCTTTGAACATGACGCCGAGTTCGACCGCTGCCCGCTGGGCCTTGGCCGTCCTGGTATATTTGCGGAAATCCCCGAAGGCGTCCTCCAGCTCCTCTATCCCCACCTTGAAATTCCGCAGAAACCGGTTCGGAGCAGATCTCAGGGACTCGCACAGGAGGGCGTAGCGCTCGACCGCGCCGGCGAGCGACCCGATGACCACGCCCGGCAGATTGGCAGCGTAGCTGATCGTTGAGACCAGGGAATTGGCGGGGGAGGCGATCTCCGTCAGGGTTGCCCTGAGCCGTGCCACGTATTGATCCACTTTCTTCACGTAAGCCTGCGCGTTCTTTGTCAGCCCGCTGAATTGCTCGAAGAGCGTCGGCAGCGTCTGATTGAGATCGGCTGAGAGGAGGTCGTCGGCGTCCGTGCCTAATTCCTCCCGGATGTCTGCTGTCATTTCATCGGTCAGTTCATCCTGGCCCCGGATGAAAGCCTCTTCGGTCCCGGCGTCGACGGGAGGCGCGAACACGGCGTCGATCAGACCCCGCAAATTCTCCACGAAGGTGAGGTCGATCTCCGCCGTCTCCAGCCGATCGTCGTGGCGCACGACCATCGTCTCGATCTGCCCTTTGATGAGACCGTATTTCGGGTGGGTCAGCTCGTACTCGTGGCCGGTCATGCCGATGTAATTGATCAGACTCTTATGGGTCTCGTAATTTTCGTTGAGGAAATAACAGCGGATTTTGACGACGCGCGCCTTCTGTCCCATGTCCTCCAGAAGGGCGCCGTCGCGGAAGGGGAATTCGTGGCGGGCGATGGACTTCTCGAAGGAGTCATCTATCGTCTCGCAGTCGAACGTAAAAACATCGTCGATAGCGGCCTTGAATCTGTCAGCCATCAGAACCTTCCCCGAGGCACGTTTATTTTTGCGTTCATGTCATTTGTCTCCGCCCTGACACGGCCGTCGCGATCCTGGTAAAGGTTGACCTCCACCTTCGGGCTTTGCGCCTTATGGAGGGCGTCGTAAAGCATCTGGCCCAGCCACCCCTCGCCCTTATATTTACCGCCAGACCACAGCTCGGAAATATCGCCCGCCAGCCTGTTGAATCCGGTTCCCGCAACATATCCGCCCGCTCCGGCAAGGGCGAGCTTGCCGCCGGCGACCATCAGGCCGGGGGCGGCAAGCTTCTTCAGCCACCCGGTTACCCCGGCCGCACCTTCTCCGAGGATCCCTCCCGCAGGCCAGTTGGTGACAAAGACGGGCGTGACACCCGTCGCCGCCTCGACCGCCTTACCTTCCGCTATTCCCGCCGCCTTTCCGCCCAGGCCCTTTAAGAAGCCGCTCATGCCGCCCATGCCCCGTAACACCCTGCCGCCGGCAAGACCGCCCATCAATAACCGATATAGCCCATAGACGCCTGCGCCCGCCGCAATTCCGGCGGTGCTGTAAGAAACGGCCGCGGATAGCGCGGGCCACTTTTCCCCGATCTGCCCGATCCGTGCGACGATGTCGTTGAGCATTTCCAATGTCCTGGCCAGGGGCTTGAGCATCGGGTCGAAAAGAGTCGCGACGGTCGTCTTGGCCGTGCCGGAAAGGGCTTTCAGGTTTGCATTGAACCCTTTTAGTCTCTCATTCATCTTCTCCTCGAGAGACACGGCTTTTTGAATGCTTTCCCCAATCGACTCCCAGGAGCCTTCGCCTTCTTTAATTAAGGCCAGAGCTGCGCGCGCGCCCTGCTCTCCGAAGATCTTTTCCATGACGAACATCTTCTGCTGATCGTTCAGGGCCGCCATCGCCCGGCGCAGGTCGCCGATGATGACGGGAAGGCCCTTGAGCTTTCCCGCTTTGTCGAAGAACTCGACCTTGCCGCCGCCCTTGGAAGCGAGAAAATGATTCAGCTCCATCATGATCCGGCGCGTTTCGCGCGAGGTGCCGTTCAGCCTCATCAGAAAGTCGTTCAGGGATGTGCCGCCCATTGACCCCCGGAGACCGGACTGGGCGACGACGCCGAGCGCGCGGAGCGTATCCTGCCAGGAGACCTTCATGACAGCGGCCGTTCCGGAGACGTACTTCATCCCCTCCATCAGCTCCGGGATGGTGGTGACGCTCGCCGCATCGACCTTTTGCAGCCAGTCGGCGAGTTGTCCGAACTGGCCGCCCTTGATATTGAACGGCGTCGCCATCGTGACCATCGCGTCGGCGACGGCGGCCGGCGCTTCCTTGGAGATCGTGGCGAGGGCCGTGGCCGCCCAGGCCGCGCCGCCCTTGGCCGTCACGTCCTTGAGCGCGAGGCCCGCCTTCAGGAACGTGTTCTCGATGCCGACCACTTCCTGGGCGGAAAAGGGGGCGACCTTGGAAACCTCGATTGCCGTGCTCCTGACCCGCGCCAGTTCGTCGCCGAGGGCATTTGCGGATTTTCCGGATTCCATGAGGTTCAGCTTGACGTCGATCATGGCCTCCTGGAGCTCGCCGGCAACCGCCACGCCCGGCTTGATCTTGTTCAAGGCGTAGGCGCTGACGGCAATCGATTTCAACCCGGCCGTCACGTGCCGCGTCATATCGTCAAAATCGTTCTTGACTTTGCCTGCGGTCCCTCCTAAGCTAAGAACAGATTTTTTCATCCGCTCCACGACGGAGCCGAGCATATCGATTGCGGTAAATTGTATGGCGACCTTCATGACATCAGACATCATCATCCCCATGCTGGCCATGATCGGCGCGTTGGCGTTCGGTATCTTTCTGACGCGGCTGAAGTGGTTTCATTGGTTCTTCGGTCTGATCTTTTTAGCCGGCGGGATCTGTTCCGCCGCTACGGGCTATTTCTTTTTCTTCCCTCTTTTGCAAGATACTGTCTATGTCTTTTTTCCCGCCGTACTCGCGTTCGTCCTTTGGACTATTTTTTGCCTGCGCGCTTTCGCACGACATAGGTCTTTACAGCAGGCTTCTCCCCGGTAATCTCCTGGAATGCCTCCAGGTAGCCCAGCATTTCCGCCTCGCCCATGTCCCTCGTCTCCCGATAGGAAAAGCCGAGTTTAAGCATCGCCAGGACGAGCTTTCGGAGCGTCTTCGCCTTGTCCTCGAAAGGAGGAGAGCCGCTCTTGCAGCCTCCTCAGCGCCGCATTTATTTCCACCATGTCGATCGGAAAACATTCGCCTTGACTTTTCCACCCCCAAACATTACTTTCACGGCAATTTAAAGATGTTAGGCGGGAGGAAGTAATCATGTTCGTTGCAGGAAACTTTATCAAGGCCCTGGCGCACATCATCGATGTGGCGCTCACCCTTTACATGTGGATAATAATCATTCGTGCCGTCATTTCATGGGTTAATCCCGATCCCTACAACAGGATCGTTATCTTCCTCTATCGCGTTACGGAGCCAGTCCTCAGCCCAATCCGGAGATGGATTCCCCTCGGTCATCTGGGAATAGACATCTCGCCCATCATTGTAATTCTGATTATCTATTTCCTGCAGATCTTCCTGGTTCAGACCATGATCCAGACGGCCTACCGCTTCATGTATTGAGGGGATTTTCACGGGAACACCCGAATGAACCAAATACCGCTCAAAGAAACAGAAAAGGGATTGCTGATCCAGGTCCGAGTGCTCCCGAGGTCTTCCCGCTGCGAACTGTCGGGAATCCAGAACGGCGCACTGAAGATAAAAATCACGTCGCCGCCTCTAGAGGGAAAGGCCAACGAGGAATGTGTCCGCTTTCTCGCTGATAAGCTCAGAATCAGAAAATCGCAGATAGAGATCGTCGCCGGCCACAAAGCGAGGAACAAGACCGTGATGATATCCGGATTGAAAAGAAAAGAGTTGGAATCTTTAATCGCCTCGTCACCCAGTCCTCTCCCCTCAAGGGAGAGGGCTTGATTAATAAAAAGGTGGGAGGAAACACAAGGGAGGGGGGAACGGCCGTTTATTATACTGTTCACTAACCTGAAAAGATGGAAACCGAAACACCACACACCGAATCGGAAAACATGCAGGTCGCAAAGGCCGCAGGCGTTGTGGGCCTGGCCACCGGGCTGTCCCGCATCTTCGGCTTCATACGCGACGTAGTGGTAGCCCGGTTCTTCGGAGCCGGCATGGCGACGGACGCCTTTTTCGTCGCCTTCCGGATCCCCAACATCCTGCGTCGTCTCCTCGCGGAAGGTTCGCTCACCGTTTCCTTCGTCCCCGTCTTCATGGAATATCTCAAACGGGAGTCCCACAAGGACGCGCTGGAGCTGGCCAACATCGCCTTCACCCTCCTTTCCATCATCCTCGTGGTGATTTCTCTTGTCGGTGTCATCTTCTCGCCGCTGATCGTCACCGCCATGGCACCGGGATTCACGAAGTTCCCGGACAAGTTCGCCCTGACTGTCTTTCTCACGCGGTTCATGTTCCCGTACATATTCTTCATCTCCCTCGTGGCGCTCTGCATGGGCATCCTCAATTCCCTTCGCCACTTCGCGGCGCCGGCTCTCTCTCCCGTTGTCCTCAATATATGCATGATCATCGCGACGCTGACCCTGCAGTCCTTCTTCCCGGAGCCGATAACGGCCCTCGCAGTCGGAGTAATGATCGGCGGGATCCTGCAGCTCGCAATGCAGTTTCCTTTTCTCCTGAAACTCGGTGTCCGGCTGAGGCCGGATTTTCATTTCAGACATCCCGGCGTCCGGAGGATCGGTCTCCTGATGCTCCCGGCGGTCTTCGGCGCGGCCGTCTATCAGATAAACATTTTCATAAGCACACTCATCGCATCGTTCCTTCCCGGGGGTAGCGTTTCCTATCTCTACTACGCCGACCGGATCGTCGAGCTCCCCCTCGGTGTATTCGCCATCGCAATCGGCACGGCTTCCCTGCCGAGCCTTTCCGCTCAGGTTGCCAAAGGCGCTTTCGAGGAGATGAAGAAAACCCTGGCCTTTTCGCTCAGACTCATTCTTTTCATAGCCATACCGGCCATGATCGCTCTGGTCGCGCTTCGCGTCCCAATAATATCCGTGCTCTTCCAGCGTGGCGAATTCGATGCGCAGTCCACGGTCCTAACCGCTCAGGCTCTTCTATATTACGCACTCGGCCTCTGGGCCTTCTCCGCCATCCGGGTTGTCGTCTCGGCCTTCTATTCTCTTCAGGACACGAAGACTCCCGTGTACGTAGGAATCGGGGCACTTGTCGTGAACACCCTCTTCAGCATCCTTCTCATGGTCCCGCTGAAGCACGGCGGGCTGGCTCTCGCGACATCCATAGCCTCTGCCTTCAACGTGATGACCCTGCACTTTCTCCTGAAGCGCAGGATCGGCCCCTACCTCGACCGCGAATTCAACCTGTCCGTCCTGAAAGTCACGGCCTCGTCACTCGTCATGTGCGCGGTGATCGCCCTCATCGCCATGATATTCCCCTGGAACAACGGAGCGCCCTTTGCCGAAAGGCTTGCCGTCCTTACGCTTCAGATTGTCACGGGTTTCATCACCTTCGTGATTTCTTCCCATCTTTTCAGAGCGCCCGAGCTGAAAACCGCCATGGACATAGTGAGGCGCAAACTCAGACGCTGACTAAAATTCCACAAAAACATTGACTTCAAAAGGCCAAAATGGTAGGAAAATCATCCTTTTCGGAATAAAAAAGAGGGAAGCGAACCATGCTTGACATCAAATTTCTCCGGGAAAATCTGGATCTTGTGAAACGCAAGATCCTCGAGCGCGGCCAGGAAATCGACCTTGACCGCTTTTCCAGTCTGGAGGCAAAGCGGCGGAATATCCTCCAGGAAGTTGAATCCCTGCGGAGCGAGCGCAATCAGGCATCCAAGGAAATAGGAAAGAAAAAGGCAAAGAAGGAGGACGCCTCTGCGCTGATCGCCAGGATGGCAGAGGTCTCGGCCCGAATCAAGGAGCTCGATGAACTCCTGAAAGAAACCGAGGACGCGCTTCGCGATGTCGTGATGATAATACCGAACATACCCCACGAATCGGTGGTTTACGGCACCGGCTCGGAAGACAATCCCGTTATCAGGACATGGGGAGAAAAACCAGTCTTCGACTTCGTCCCCAAACCTCACTGGGAGATCGGGGAATACCTGAACATACTGGATTTCGGGCGGGGCGCGAAGATAACCGGGGCCAGGTTCACCCTCTACCGCGGCCTCGGCGCGCAGCTGGAGCGGGCCATCATAAATTTCATGCTCGACCTCCACACGAGCACCCACGGCTACACGGAAGTTCTGACGCCGTTCATGGTCAACAAGGAAAGCATGACCGGTACCGGACAGCTCCCCAAATTCGCCGAGGACCTCTTCAAGATCGAGGGTCTCGATTATTACCTCATCCCCACGGCGGAGGTACCCGTGACAAACATTCACCAGAATGAAATTCTGGAGGAAAAGGCGCTGCCCATTTATTACGTGGCCTATTCCCCCTGCTTCCGCGCTGAGGCGGGCTCATACGGCAAGGACACGCGAGGTCTCATCCGACAGCACCAGTTCAACAAGGTTGAGCTCGTTAAGTTCACTACTCCCGAGACCTCATACGACGAGCTGGAAAAGCTCACGCTCAACGCCGAGGAGATTTTGAAGCGTCTCGGAATCCACTACCGCACAGTGAGCCTCTGCACGGGGGACCTGGGATTCTCATCAGCGAAGACATACGATTTAGAGGCCTGGCTGCCGGGGCAGGACGCCTATCGTGAGATATCGTCCTGCAGCGACTTCGAGGACTTTCAAGCCCGCAGGGCCTCCATCCGGTTCCGCCGGGAAGAGAGCGGCCGGGTAGAATTTGTGCACACGCTGAACGGGTCCGGCTTAGCTGTGGGAAGAACTGTGGTGGCAGTGCTGGAGAATTATCAGCAGAAAGACGGAAGCGTCATCATCCCCGAAGCGCTACGTCCATACATGAAAGGGATTGACAGAATCACCCCTGCGGGATAACATTTTTATCAATGTCATTCCCGCGCAGGCGGGAATCCATTTTTTATGATAGAGAACGGAGGGATGGCCGAGTGGTCTATGGCGGCGGTCTTGAAAACCGTTGACCGAAAGGTTCGCGGGTTCGAATCCTGCTCCCTCCGCCAGATTAAATAGAATCATCGATCGCGGAGAGATGGCTGAGTGGTCGAAAGCGATCGCCTGCTAAGCGATTGTACGCCCCTAAAAGGTGTACCGCGGGTTCAAATCCCGCTCTCTCCGCCATTTTCTTTTCCATTCATCACATCAGAGTGCGCCCATAGCTCAGCTGGATAGAGCGTCGGACTACGAATCCGAAGGCCCCTGGTTCGAATCCAGGTGGGCGTACCATCTTCAATAGAAGCCTATATTTTAGCTGCAAGCTCTTTTATTCTTTCCACAAAGGCTCCTGCAGAGTTCAGAGCCTTTTCCGCGTCGGCCTGAGTTGCAAAGAAGGACGTACTGTACCGGTCGTCGTGCCTCGTTTCCCTGTAATGGTCAAGCAGTTCAACCCATTTTATCTCAAGCAGGTTCTTCTTTGCGTACTTGTCCTCCAAGTATCGCGCTAAGGCAAAATGGGACTTCTCCCTGAAGCCGTCTCCGAACAGAATTCCCCTGGCCGAATGGAACATGGCGGAGATTAAAGGGAAAGTTGTTACTGAAGTTGCATTGGGCAACTTAAAGCAAATTTAATGAAGATTCGAAAGTTATGCAACTTTAGTAACAACGTCCCCAGATGCATCCCCCTGATGCACCCGGGCAAGAATCGACACGCCGAAACGGTCTATTTCTTCGGATAGAAACGGGTAATTGGGAACAACCAGCCGTGAAATGCGTAGCATATGCGTGAAACGTAGCAAATATATTCTAACAGTCAGCTGAAATTAGTATTATGTCCCCGGAATAAAAACAAGTATTGAACAGGCTTAAATTGTATAATTAAGCATAGTATGTCGATAAATTGTCGACATACTGGGCGTATTTATGCTATACAAGACTCACAAATTGATTCCGAGGAAAACTTTTTCATTCATAATATGGATTCCTGCTTCCGCGGGAATGACACAGCGGGAAAATATTAACTGGTCATGATCAACGAATTGCGCAGAAAGATAGCAGGTGAGGAATTTGATTATCAAGTTCTCATGGACGGTTTGCGGGAATATGAAAGACCCCGGGACAGGATCACCAATCTCCTGAAGCGGAAGGAGATTATACGGATCAAAAAGGGCATATATGTTTTCGGCGAGAACTATGCGCACAGACCCGTATCAAGGGAAATCCTGGCCAACATGATCTATGGTCCTTCCTACATTTCTCTCGATTACGCGCTCCAGTATTACGGCCTGATACCGGAACGGGTGGAGGCCGTCACCTCGGTCACGATCAAGCGGAGCAGAAGGTTTTCCACCCCGATCGGTCTTTTTACGTATCGCGGGATTCCCATGAAGGCTTACCAAACCGGGATCGATCAGGTCGCCCTGGAGGACGGTCGTTCATTTCTGATTGCAATACGGGAAAAGGCACTCTGCGACAAGGTTGACCAGGACCGCGGGACCGCTGTCCGCACCCAGAAGGAAATGAGGTCTTATCTGATAGATAGTCTGCGGATCAATCCCGAAGACCTCCGAGATTGGAATGCGGATATCGTTTTGGAAATTGCGGAAAGTTACCGTTCGCGAAAGATCAAATTGTTGGGGGAAGTGATCCGGCGTCTGCCCATCAAGGAGAATCATCATGAATAGCGCGGTCGCCCGCATGCTTGAACGTTACAAGCCGGTTAACGTAGATGATGCCGTACGGGCACTTCGGGAGATCCTTCAGGAGATTGCACTCCTGGGACTCTGGCGAAGCAAGTTTTTCGACAAGGCCGCTTTTTACGGCGGTACGGCCCTGCGGATTCTTTACGGATTGGACCGCTTCTCGGAGGATCTCGATTTCTCGCTTCTCAGACCCGCTGAAGGCTTTGATTTTCCCCGTTACACGGATGCCCTGGAAAAAGAAATCCGGTCTTTCGGGTTTGAAGTCAGTTTGACCGTCAGGAAAAAGAGCGCAAGTACCCAGATTCAGTCGGCCTTCCTCAAGGCCGATACGACGAAACAGCTTCTGACCATACAGGCTTCAGACCGGATCGTCCGGCAGATCCCCAAGGGGCAAGTCATCAAAATCAAGCTCGAAATCGATACAGACCCGCCGCCCGGATTCGAGACGGAGAATAAATATCTTCTCCAGCCCATCCCATTCCCCGTCAGGGTTTTTGTCCTTCCCGACCTTTTTGCTGGGAAAATGCATGCAGTGCTATGCAGGCAATGGAAGAGCCGGGTCAAAGGCCGCGACTGGTACGACCTGGTCTGGTATATTACCCACCATCCTCAGCTTCATTTGAGTCACCTTCAGCAGAGAATGATACAGAGCGGGCATTGGAAGAAGGGCGAAGAACTGGACAGAAAAAGATTCTCGGAGCTGATCGAAAAGGCGATCGAGAAACTGAATGTAAACCAGGCCAGAAAGGAAGTGGAGCCTTTCGTAAGAAATCCCGAGCTTCTTGATGTCTGGTCGAAAGAATTTTTCAGAGATATTGCGAAAAGGATTGTGCTTCTCTAAGGCTGGGTCAAAAATTGACTTGGGGTAATACGATCCTGCTCTTATTCTATGCATTCATGCCGCTTGTCAGGAGCTGCGGACTAAAAGTCCGCGGACGAATGTGATAAATTTGTGATAGAAAATTTGAAAACAGGCAGGAATGATAAGAATCAGACGGAACAGGCAGAAATAAAAAACCATACATTTCCAATTAAGGTTCATCTCCGATTTAGTTGCAGGTCGCGAACGCGTTTTTAATGATTTAGTAGAAATACTCTGTATCATGAAAGCCATAGTGTCAACAGGCATTCAAAATTCCCCCTTTATCGGCATCGAAAAATCCCCCCCCTACGGTGTTCATGACTGTTCGATGTCCGGTTCCCTGATGAGACCCGCCTTGATTTTTTCTTTAAGCCGGTAGGAGTTGCTCTTGATGTTGATAGTGGTTGAAGAGCATACCTTCAGCAAACAGCTTCGTCCAAAACAAGGAGAAGATATAGTGACAACATCTCCACCGTAAACAAACATCAGTGTCAGGGGTGGTACACTTTTACTTTCCCATTGACAGGCGGCGATCTTCATCATGGTCGAATACCGTCATCGAACGTACTCCACGTTGTGTTACGTGGTGCGGGTAATTGAAAACAACCAGCCGTGAGATGCGTGGCATATGCGTGAAACGTAGCAAATAGATTCTAACAGTCAGCTGAAATTAGTATTATGTCCCCGGAATACCGGCGGGAATCGCAATGAATCACGCCGGGCAATTATTATTTTGACTTGCATTTAGAATTCACTTAAAATTATCGACAAAAGCCTAATCCTGATATTCAGGAGCGGAGGACCCAGGATTCTGGGGCGCATCGCCGCAAGGCGTAGGGTAACCTCTTCGGCCCGAGCCCTTCAGCTAACTTCGTAGGCTTCGATGAGGAGAACCTGCCGGATTCATCCGGGAGGATCATCCTCCCACTTCAAGAATTCGGAGGTTTTTTATGCCGTCCGCAATCGATCCTGACCAGGGCGATCCTTCATCACTCCAGGAATCACCTCGTACATCGCAGTTCAACAGGAGACTCTTTCTACTTGCCTTCGGTTCCATAGGCGTCGTCTTCGGAGATATCGGGACGAGCCCGCTTTACACCATAAAGGAATGCTTTCATGGCACGCACGCCATCGTCCCCAGCGAGATCAATATCCTGGGTGTCCTCTCACTGATATTCTGGTCGATGCTGATCGTTGTCGGCATCAAATATATCATGTTCATACTGCGGGCCGACAATCGGGGCGAGGGAGGAATTTTCGCCATTCTAGGTCTTCTGGCCGTTTCAGATAAAACCATCTCGCCCCGTTCCCAGGCGCTGCTCATGTTGGCCGGCATCGTCGGAGCAGGTCTTCTGTACGGTGACGGAGTAATAACGCCGGCAATATCCGTTCTTTCGGCAATCGAGGGGCTGGAAGTAGCAACCCGGGCGGCCACTCCCCTTGTGATGCCGCTGACCTGCGTCGTGCTCGTTCTCCTTTTTTTCCTGCAGCACAGGGGAACCACTCACATAGGCAGACTGTTCGGCCCGATCATGATGATCTGGTTTGTCTCCATCGCCGTCCTCGGGCTCATTCAGATCCTGCGCGAGCCGGGCGTCCTCATTGCCTTTAATCCCGCCCACGCCTTTCAATTCTTCAGAGAAAACGGAACTCACGGCATCGTCGTGCTGGGATCGGTCGTTCTGTGCATCACGGGCTGTGAAGCCCTTTACGCCGATCTCGGCCATTTCGGAAGAAATGCGATCCGCATATCATGGATTGGATTTGTCTTTCCCGCACTCGTCTGCAATTACTTCGGGCAGGGGGCGCTGTTGATTTCCCGTCCGGAGTTGAGTGCTAACCCCTTTTACGGCATCGTGCCGGGATTTCTCCTCTATCCCATGGTTGCCCTTTCCACCTCCGCCACCGTTATCGCTTCCCAGGCCCTTATATCCGGCACCTTCTCGCTGACACAGCAGGCCATGCAGCTGGGATTATGTCCGCGGGTACGCATTGTCCATACGTCCAGCGATGTGCGGGGGCAGATCTATATCCCCTTTGTAAACTACGCTCTGATGATAGCCTGCATCGGCGTGGTAATCGGGTTCAAGGAATCAAGCGGGCTGGCGGGTGCTTACGGCATTGCGGTCACCGGAACAATGGCAATCACATCGTTTCTCTATCTTCTTGTCCTCACGCATCTCTGGAAATGGCCCCTGTGGAAGGCTCTGTCGCTGGTGAGCGTTTTTCTCGTTTTTGATTTCGCTTACATGGGCGGCAACCTCATCAAGATCGCCGACGGCGGTTGGTTCCCTATCATGGTCGCAGTGATCGTAGCCGTGATAATGACGACATGGAAAAAAGGACGCGCTGAGCTCGCCCAGAAACTCCTCGGAGAAAGATTTCCCATGGACGTCTTTCTCGCTGAAGTGGCAAAAGGCGGCCTCCTTAGAGTGCCGGGCACCGCCGTCTTCATGACGCTCTCTCCGGTGGGAACGCCTCCCTCGCTGCTTCATCACGTTAAGCACAACCACACCCTGCACGAAAAAGTAGTTCTCCTCTCCGTCCAGTTCACAGAAGCACCCACGGTTTCACCCGACAAGCAGATCAAAATGGACGATCTGGGACACGGATTCTACCGCGTCATTGCATCATACGGATACATTCAGAAGCCTGATGTGCCCAAGATCATGAGGGAGCTCGCCTCTCACGGCCTGGTCACCGAGCCGATGAGCACAACCTATTACCTCGGCAGAGAAACACTTCTCACGGGGGGCAAGTCGAAGATGATGCGCTGGCGGAAGGAAATCTTCGCCTTTATGTCAAGAAACGCGGGAAATCCCACCGCCTACTTCGGGATTCCATCCAACCGCGTCGTCGAACTCGGGACACAGATTGAACTTTGAGGAGAAAGAACTTGACTGACTGTCTGATTCGGATATGTTTTCGCGAGAATTTTATGATAACTATAATACCAGGAATCGACTCATGACCCACCGCATGGATGATCTCATTAAGGTAAAATCCGAGTCTTCTCGTCTCAAGCAGAGGCTCGATAACTGCAGCGGGTACAGTTTTCTCGCCTTAATGCATGAGTTTCATCTGCTCGTGGAAAAATATTTTGAAGGAAGCCTCAAGGAGACGTTCCCGGACGATTACGAGGCATCGAAGAATAATCCGGATTATTTTTTGAAGGTTGTTGACCGGGCTATAAATGATGCAAGCCAGGATGCTTCGTCAGGCCCAGCATGACATCGGACCGGACATCGAACCATATCAGATATGGACTGGATTCCGGATCAAGTCCGGAATGACATTGTTGAGTGTAGTTCCGATTCCGTCTCAGGTCCCCGCCGACAGCCAGGCTGCGTGCATCCGCGAGAGGATGCGGGCGATGTCGTCGAGACGTGCGTATGTTCTTATCCCTTCCCTGTTGAGATCGCAGACCACCTGGCTTTCCCAGACGCTGAAGTGGGTTCCGATGAAGACTGGTTTCCCTGTCTCCTTCTCCAGTTCGGAAAATGCCCGGATGCACATCTTCTCGAATTCGAAAAAGAGTTTCATGTCGTCGCTCGTCTCCGGCGTAAGCATTCCCACCCTTCCCATTCCGTGAAGAATAATGGCATCCACCTCGCCGGATTCCAGCATCAGACGTCCGAGTTCCCTGCGTTTGTCCGCCAGCGCCATGATGCCCGCGGCGCCGATGTCTACAGGATTCTTCGTGGACGCACGGTCCGGCATCCCCACCGCCCTCAGCCTCGCCTGCAGACCGGGGCTGAGTTCGGGCACTGATAGACCCTCTCTGCCAAGGGCGTCGGCAAGCGTCACGCCCCATGAACCGCCCACGGTGACGATTCCGACCCGCCTCCCCTTCATCGGCGGTTTCTCGACCAGCGCATGAGCAAGCGGGACCAAAATTTCCATCACCGGCGAGATAACAAGCCCCGCCTGATGAAGCACGCCTTCGAATATTTCTTTTCTTCCGGCCATGGCCCCGGTGTGGCTTCTCGCTGCTCTGGCGGCATCGGGCGTCTGTCCCGCCTTGTGAACGATGACTGGTTTTTTCTTCGTAACGCGCCGCGCCACTTCAAGAAAGCGGTCGCCGTCCCTGATTGTCTCGAGGTACATTATAATTGCTTTTACCTCCGGGTCGGCTCCGAAGTATTCAAGGAAATCCGTCACGGTAAGATCACATTCGTTTCCCGTGTGGATGAACTGACCCACGCCCATTCTCATCGGAAATCCGAGGGCGAGCAGATCGTAGAAGGCGTATCCTCCCTGGCAGACTGCGGCGAGGGACGTGGGGTAGAGGTGTTCGACCGGCGACGCCGCGGCGTTGAAGCCTGCGTGGAGATTGAAGGTGCCGCTCACGTTCGGCCCGAGAAGGCGCATCCCGCGGGAGCGCGCCGTTTCTGCGATGGCAAGTTCCCTTTCTCTGCCGCCCTCTATCGACTCTCCGAATCCGGCGGTTATGATGGTGACTCCGCGAACACCCTTTTCGCCGCAAGCCCTGATCGCCTCTTCCACGTAGTCGTTGGGAATGGTGAGGATAGCCAGATCCACCGGGCCATCGATATCACGCACATCCTTGAAGGCCGGGATACCAAAGACATTTGCGGCTTCACGATTGACCGGATAAATTTTGCCGGGGTATTTCCACGAAAAAAGGCCATTCATCATGAAGGCACCCCAGGATCCCGGGCGCTCGGTGGCGCCTATGACTGCTACTGATGCGGGCTTCAAAAAAACGCTGATGTTGTCCGATGTGTTCATTTCTCTCCCTCGAAGCCGGTGGGGCCGTATTTCATAATATTTTACTGTACTCAATAGCTGTGCGACTGCTTGAGGACGTCGCTCTCCGTGACCCGGGCGCGAAAGATCCTGTACACCCAGATCTTGTACGCGACGACGATGGGAATAAAGATGAGCGCCACGACCGTCATGACCTTAAGGGTGTAATTGCTCGATGACGTGTTGTATATAGTCAGGCTCCAGGCCGGGTCGATGCTCGATGGAATAAGATTGGGGAAAAGACCGGTTACGCCGGTGAATGTGACAAGAAAAACCGAGGCGCAGGAAAAGGCGAAGGCCCTGTGGACGGCCTTTCTGGCCAGAAAGAACCGCACGGCGAGTAGCGACCCCACAGCGGCAACCGGAATTACGAGCAGCACAGGCATTGCGAAATAATTTGCAAGGAGATTTGTGCCCGTCTTAGAGTAAACGAGGAATGCAGCGGTCGTAATAAGCGCAGGCAGCCAGAGTTTCACTGCAAGCGCCCCCGCGCGGTCGCTCAGTTCGCCCTCGGTCTTGACACTGACATAGAGCGCCCCGTGCACTGCGAAAAGCAGCACGAAAAGCGCGCCTACGAGAAGGCCGTAAGGATTGAGCAACGAGAAGAAGGAACCCTGGTAGCCATCGGCATTCATTGGCAACCCCCGGAAGATATTCCCGAAGGCCACGCCGAAGAGCAGGGCAAGAAGTAATCCTGTCACGACGATTGCCCTGCTCCAGAAGGTTCTCCACGTTACGTTATCGATCTTTTCCCGGAACTCGAAGGAGACCCCACGTATGATGAGAGCGAAAAGAAGAACAAGCAGCGCCGTGTAAAGATAACTGAACATGAGCGCGTAGGTTCCGGGAAAGGCGGCGAATGTGGCGCCGCCCGCCGTGATGAGCCACACCTCGTTTCCATCCCACACCGGCCCAACGGTTTGAATGAGAATCTTTCTCTCCGTATCTGTCTTTGCAAGAAATCCCGATATCATTCCCATGCCGATTACAAACCCGTCGAGCATGAAATAGACAGCCCAGAGAAATCCCCATAGAATGAACCAGACGACCTGGAGCTCCATGTCACGCCTCCACTTCTTTCGTCAGTGCGAAACCGCCGATCACTTCGTCGGGGCCTTTCCGGGCGAATTTCGCCAAAAGATAGACGTCCAGAACGCCAAGGCCCCCGTAAAAGAGAGTGAACCCGAGCAGGGAGGCCGCGACCTGAGCACTGCCGATGGATTGGGAGACCGCATCGGCTGTCTTGAGGACGCCGTAAACGACCCAGGGCTGACGACCCACCTCGGCGACGACCCAGCCGAGCTGGCCGGCGAGGTAGGGAACGGGGATGGAAAAAAACATGACCTTAAGGAAAAAAACATAGTCTTCAAAATTCGGTTTCTTCGAAAGCCGCACCCCGATTGCCGCCATCAGCAGCATGTAAAAACCCAGGCCCACCATGATGCGGAAACTCCAGAAGGTCGGCGCCACCGGCGGTCGGAGGTCCCGCGGAAAATCCCTGAGGCCCTTCACCTCGGCATCTGGTTTGTGGAAGGCGAGGATGCTCACCATTTTCGGCAGGCCGATCGCCTCGATGCTGTTCTTCTCGGCATCAGCGTCCGGGACGAGCAGGAGAAAGAAATCGACACCCCTGTGCGTCTCCCACACCGACTCCATGGCGGCGAGCTTCGCAGGCTGATGTTTCGCCACGTCGATGGCGCTGACATCCCCCGTAACTACGACCAGGATGGCGGCGGCAAGCCCGAAGATGGCCGCTGTGCGGAAGGAACGCTTGAAGAAGTTGATCTCGTTTTTCCGGAGGAGATGCCAGGCCGATATGCCCATGACGAAGAAGGCCGCCAGCACATACCCCGACGAAACAGTGTGGGCGAACTTATACCAGCCGTTCATGTTCGTGATGAGAGCCTGGAAGTCGACCATTTCTGCGCGGACACGCCCCAAAGCGTCGGCGGCGAGGCGGTAGCCGACGGGGTGCTGCATCCAGCCGTTGGCCAGCAGGATCCAGAGCGCCGAGAGATTCGTCGCGACAGCAACGATCCATATTGATAGGGCATGGACTTTCTTCGAAACCTTGTCCCACCCGAAGATCCAGACGCCGATGAAAACCGACTCGAGGAAAAAAGCCACCGTCGCTTCGATGGCGAGGGGCGCTCCGAAAACATCTCCCACGTAGCGGGAAAACTCGGCCCAGTTCATCCCGAACTGGAATTCCATTGTGATGCCCGTGACCACTCCAAGGGCGAAGTTGATGAGAAAAAGTTTGCCCCAGAACCGGGCCATCCGAAGCCACGTGACGTCCTTCGTCTGAACCCAGCGGGTTTCGAAGTAAGCCGTGAGAATGGAAAGCCCCAGCGTCAGGGGGACAAACAGGAAATGAAACATGCAGGTGACGGCAAACTGCCACCGGCTCAGCGTCAATACTTCCATGACCATTCAAAAATCCCTGTCATGATATCAGTGGCACTCTTATCGGTACGCCCACTCTCTACCGGTATTTCATAAGCCTCTGCGTCTCTCGCCGGCGCGGCGCTCTCCTTTCCTGCGATCACCCGCTTTCTCGACCCAATTCGGGGTTCCTCCTATTTTACGGCGTTCTCCCTTCCTGCGCTCCTCTTTTCGCCGATTTCCCTGCTTCTGATTGTCGCTGGTCATCATTTGAACCCCCTCCTTTCTTCTGCCTTTTTATATTGCAGAGAAACCGGCTTTGCAAGGAGATAAAAAAGGCGAAAAAAGGGCTTCCGACATAATCAGAAGCCCTTTCCTTGACCTAAAATTTCTTCATTCTCAATTTGTTCGATTCACTCGCAGTAATGCATATCAGCGTATTTCTGGACCTGATCGGGGAAGCAACCTTCACTGTGAGATTGTCGAAACATGCAGTCTTCAAAAGGCTCAGACTGACAAGAATGTTTCTCTGGAGCCCGGCTAAAAATCTCATTGGCGGCATCTTATACACTTTCGACCCCAAGCGGTAATAACAAAATGACACCATCGACGCGTCGGACCCGCTCGCACCCGAACAGACCTTCTCAGGCCGAACCAGATATCCGGAGACTGAAGACGACACCCTCGATCGCGCTTCGATTCCCTTCGAAGGCCTGAAACGTGCCGGATGCAGTCATCTCAACAAATCCGCTTTTCGACCGGGCAAGGACGGTAAGGGCGCTGAAAGGCTGTTCTTTCGGTCCGTATTGAAATTCAAAAATGACACCCTGGACCGCCCCGGCAACGCTGTTGGAATGGTGCTTGACGAATTTATATCCTTCATATTTTTCAGACATCGATCTTACAACGTCTTTGACAATGTTCTGCCCCTGAGATGAGGCCGATTTGACATTTCCGGATTCGTCTTTATCTTAGTCCATAGACATTGATCAGAAAAACCCATCGAGTACTATAATGAACAATCCGCTTGTGCTGTGCATTTTGTTTCTGAGTCTCATCTTCGGATGCCAGAGTTCTTCAGGAAACCAGAGGGAGGTGAAAAACAACATGTCGGAGATAAATAAAACGATTCGCACGGCCACTTTTGCCGGGGGATGCTTCTGGTGCTCCGAGGCAGATTTCGAAAAGATACCCGGTGTAGTGAAGGTCACGTCCGGATATACCGGCGGCTCAACAGAAAACCCTTCATACGAGCAGGTCTCCACAGGAAAAACCGGCCACGTTGAGGCCGTACAGATTTCTTACGACCCCTCAAGAGTGGCTTATGAGAAGCTGCTCGAAGTTTTCTGGAAACACATCGACCCCACTGACCCGGGCGGGCAGTTCGCGGACCGGGGTTCCCAATACAGAAGTGCGATCTTTTATCACGATGAGGAGCAGAGGAAGCTCGCCGAAAAGTCCCGGAAAGAACTGGCCGCATCGGGGAGGTTTATGAAACCCATCGTCACAGAAATCGTTCCCTTCAAGAAATTCTATAACGCAGAAGACTATCACCAGGGATACAGCAGGAAGAATCCTCTGCGCTACAATCTCTATCGTAAAGGATCGGGCCGGGACCGGTTCCTGGAGAACACGTGGGGAGGCGCTCAGTGTCCGATCCGGCCGTCTCCTGCCAAACCCTTCACAAAGCCCGATGAACGGGAGCTCCAGGAGAAACTGACTCCACTGCAGTATCAAGTGACCCGGCAGAGCGGCACGGAGCCGCCCTTCAAAAATGAATACTGGAACAATAAAAGAGAAGGCATTTATGTCGATGTCGTTTCCGGCGAGCCCCTTTTCAGTTCGCTGGACAAATTCGATTCCGGGACTGGATGGCCCAGTTTCACCCGTTCCATCGAACCGGGAAATGTCCTTGAAAAAGAGGATCGCAGCAATTTCATGCAGCGGACGGAAGTCCGGAGCAGACACGGGGACTCCCATCTCGGACACGTCTTTCCGGACGGTCCTGCTCCCACCGGACGCCGCTACTGCATCAACTCCGCGGCCTTGAAATTCATCCCCAGGGAAGACCTGGAAAAAGAGGGCTACGGTCAATATCTAAAACTGTTTGAAAAGAAATGACCCCCACTCGCGAGACTTGATGGGGAGTGTAAACACTCCCCGCCCTGTCCCGCAAATCATTTTTCACTCGAACCCTTGAATCCTTGAACCTTTTCTGTCGCATCTTCTCATCTTCGTATCTTCGCAACTTCGATCTTTAAAGTAGGGTTCTCCCCCTCCCGAATGGGGTGTTCCCCCCATTGTTTTCCTTCTCACGATATCGTATTCACGTAACCGTCGGGAAAAGAATTTCCCGGCCAAAAAATGCGAAAGGAGAGAAGGAAAATGGATTGGAGTATCATCGGGATCCTCGTATCCCTAGCGTTCATCATCGTCCTGGCATTGCGCGGCTGGCATATTATTGTTATCGCGCCCCTCGCCGCCGTGCTCGTCGCCATCTTTTCAAATATGAACATCATGCAAACCCTATCGGGCCCCTACATGAAGGGGTTCATCAACTACGCGGCGAAATTCTACCTGCTCTTTCTGATGGGTTCCATCTTCGGAAAGTTCATGGAGGACAGCGGCGCCGCCCGGTCCATCGCCGAAGGAATCCTTAAGGTGATAGGGCGCAGCAATCCCATGGCCGTGATCTGGGCGGCCGGCATCATCGGCATCGCCCTCACCTACGGAGGCGTAAGCCTTTTCGTGGTCGTCTTCGCTCTCATCCCCGTCTGCCGCCCCATGTTCAAGGAGGTCAACATCCCCTGGCATCTCTTCGCCATCTCTTTCTGTATCGGAATAGGCTCCGTCACGATGACCATGATGCCCGGATCCCCCCAGATTCTGAACATCATGCCCACGAAATACATGGCATCCACTCCGATGGCGGCTCCGCTTCTCGGTGTCATCGCCTCCATCCTGGTCTGTTTCTTCACCTACCTCTACACGAAGTACGCACTGAAAAAAGTTGCGGCAAAAGGTGAGGGATACGCGGCCCCCACCGGCGTCGGCGTCATCGGCGGCGGCGATGTTGCAATGGAAAAACTCCCCAATGTCTGGCTCAGCATTATCCCCATGGTGGTCGTCATCGTTCTGCTGAACGCTTTCAAGCTTGACGCCGTCGTTGCGCTGGCAGCCGGTTCCGCAGCCTGTATCGTGCTTTTCTGGGGCAAGCTCAGCAACATTCTAGACACCCTCAACAAAGGCGCCGTCAACACGGTGATCCCGATTATAAACACCTGCGCGGACGTGGGCTACGGAATGGCCGTTGCGGCGACAGCCGGGTTCAAGGTAGTCAGCGCCTGGATGCTGACCCTGCCCATGCACCCCATCGTGTCACTGTCCATCGCGACGAACATCATGGCCGCCATCACGGGCTCGGCGTCCGGAGGTCTCGGCATTATCCTGGAGACCCTGGCGCCCAAATATCTGGCCCTCGGTCTGAGCCCGGAGCTGGTCCACCGCGTTGCGACCATGTCGGCGGGATGCTTCGATGCCATGCCGCATAACGGCGTCGTCATTACATTCCTCGCCATCGCGGGTCTCACTCATGTCAATTCGTACAAGCACATTTTCTGGGCCCACATCATGACGACCGTGCTTACCCTGTTCATCGTGATCCCCCTGGGCATCATTATCTACTGAGGTTAACCGCAGGAGGTATGAGAACATGAAAGCATCGAAAATCAAGAAAACAGCCGTTCTCGGCAGCGGCGTTATCGGGTCCAGCTGGGCGACGAACTTCCTCTGGAAGGGTCTTCCGGTCCACATCTACGACATCAGCGAGGATGCCCTGAAGACCGCCCGCGCCCGCATCCGTGGGAACCTGGAATACCTTGTGAGCAAGGGAATCCTGAAGTCCGACGAGATGAACGTCGCTCTGGGGCTTGCCAAATACACGACTAATCCGGCGGAGGCACTGAAGGATGTCCAGTTCATTCAGGAATGCGCCCTCGAGAAATACGAAACCAAGCAAGCCCTGCTCGGGGAAGTGGACCGGTTCGCTCCCCGGGACGCGGTCTTCGCCAGCAGCACATCGGGACTCCTTATCACGGAAATCGCGAAGGGATCGAAACACCCGGAGCGCTGCCTGGGGGCACACCCCTATAACCCGCCTCATCTTATACCGCTGGTCGAGATAGGCAAAGGCGAGAAGACGAGCGAGGACGCGGTGAAAACCGCTTACGATTTCTACAAATCCCTCGGCAAGGAACCCATCGTCCTCCGGAAGGAGGCCCGGGGATTCATCGCCAACCGCCTCTCAGTCGCCCTTTACCGGGAGGCCGTTGACCTCGTCATGCGGGGCGTCTGTTCCGTCGAGGACGTGGACAAGGCCGTCAATTTCGGACCGGGTCTCCGCTACGCCCTCATGGGTCCCAATCTCATTTACCAGCTCGGCGGCGGTCCTCACGGGCTCACGGGAATCATGACCCACATCGGGACCACGGTCGAGGCATGGTGGGAAGATATGGCGGACTGGAAGAAATGGCCCGAAGGCTGGCTGCCCAAGGCTCAGGCGGGCGTAAACGAGGAAATGGCAAACCGTCCCCCGGAAATAGGGCGGACCAACGAAGAAATAATCCGGTGGCGCGATGACGGGCTCATCGAACTGCTGAAGTTCTTAAAGAAACTATGACCTTTGAAAGTGAGGTTTGAACAATGAAAACAATCATACTGGGAGCGGGGTCGCTCGGCACTATCGCCGGGGCCCTGATAACGAAAAACGGCGGAGATGTACTGCTGGTGGACGCAAATAAGGCGCACGTCGATGCCCTGAATAAAAACGGGGCCACCGTGACCGGAACCATGCAGTTGACCGTTCCGGTAAAGGCCGTAACCCCGGATCAGATGGAAGGCACCTTTGACCTCGTCCTGTATCTGGTCAAGCAGACATACAACGATTCGGCCCTGAAGGCCCTTATTCCGCATCTCCACAAGGAAAGCATCGTATGCACAATGCAGAACGGTGTTCCGGAGGATGAGGTGGCGCGTTACGTGGGAAGAGAGAAGGTGGTGGGATGCGCCGTCGGATGGGGGGCCACCTGGATCGGCCCGGGCGTCTCGGAGCTGACCTCGGATCCCGCCAAAATGACCCTCGACCTCGGCGAACTGGACGGCTCTCTCACGGAACGGGTCAAAAAGGTGGCCGCTATCATGGAAAAGATCTGCCCCACAGAGATAACGACGAACCTGGCCGGCATCCGCTGGGCAAAGCTCCTGATCAACGCAACCCTGAGCGGCATGTCCGCGAGCCTGGGATGCACGTTCGGTGACGTGCTCGACAACGACAAGGCCCTGGCCTGCGCCGCCTTCATCGGAGACGAAACGATCCGGGTGGCGGCAAAGCTCGGCGTGACCCTGGAAAAGATCCAGGGCGCCGACCTCAGGATTCTCGCCTTCACTACCCGCGCGGAGCTTGTTCAGAAGTTCGCAATCTACCGGGCCGTTTTCGGACCTCACAGACTACTGAAGGCCAGCATGCTGCAGGATATAGAGAAGGGTCTTAAGACGGAAATAGACGCCATCAACGGCGTAGTTTCCGAAAGCGGGAAAAAAGTCGGCATCGCCACGCCGATAAACGACAAGGTCGTGGAGACTGTGAAGGCAATTGAGACGGGGAAGATGAAGTCCGTCTTTGACAATCTTTCGCTCTTCAATCTCCCCGAACTGCCGGAGAAGTGAGAACGCGGCAGGTCAGCGAGAAGATCAGGCATCCCTTGATCGAAACTCTATCCTCCTCTCTCTCCGAGGTTAAGGACAGATGATGGGTGCAAGGATGAACAAGGGATGCTGAAAGGGTTTTCTCCCTTCCTGTTCCTCCCTCCTTACGGGGAGGGGGAAAACCCGATTTTCCCGGTGCCCTCAGCGGCCTCGAGAGACCGAAAGGAAGCGGGCGAGAGAAAAACAGAAAGAGAAAAACCATCTCTCACAGAGATCACAGAGAAAATGATAAATAGACGGAAAGGAGTTAGAAAAAATGAAAGAGAAAGCGGTCATAACCGCAGCAATCACGGGGAGCATCCACACGCCGACCATGTCGGAGTATCTCCCCATCACCCCGAAGCAGATCGCCGACGAGGCGGTCCGCGCCTATGAAGCAGGCGCGGGGGTCGTTCACATCCACGGGCGGAATCCAGAAAACGGACTCCCCTCGCCAGACATCAATCTGATGAAAGACATCATCACCGACATCAAGAGCCGGTGCCCGGTAGTCATTTGCATCACCACGGGCGGAGGCATGGGCATGACGCTTGAACAGCGGGTGGCGCCCGTAACGGCCTACAGGCCCGAACTGGCGTCCTGCAACGCCGGATCCATGAACTGGGGACTTTTCCCGGCGCTGGCGCGTTACAAGGAATGGAAGCACGAATGGGAGAAAATGATGCTCGCCATGACGGAGGACTTCATCTTCCCCAACACCTTCAAGACACTCCGGGAATACTGCGAGGTCTTCAACAAGAATGAAACGAAGCCGGAATTCGAAATCTACGACGTGGGCATGGTGAACAACGTAGCTTTCCTGATCCAGGCCGGCTACATCAAGAAGCCCGTCTACATTCAGTTTGTCATGGGCATTCTGGGAGGCATCCCCGCTTCATCCGAGAACCTGATGTTTCTGGTAAACCAGGCTAAAACATTGATTGGCGATTTCGAGTATTCCGTCTGCGTCGCGGGCCGGGCCCAGTTCCCCATCTGCACACAGTCACTGCTACTCGGCGGAAACTGCCGGGTGGGCCTGGAGGACAACCTCTATCTGGACAGGGGAAAGATGGCGAAAAGCAATGCCGAACAGGTGGCGAAGATGGTCCGCATCGCGAAGGAACTCGGCATTGAGCCGGCCACGCCGGACGAGGCCAGGAAAATCCTGGGACTCAAGGGGATCGACAAGGTGAATTACTAGAAAAAAGCTGCGATTTCCACCGAAGTTTTTCCGGGCGTGAAAGCGAGATGCCTCGACACGCTCAGTGTGACATAGCAAAAGGCGGGAGGGAACACCAGGGAGGGGGTCATCACCCTCACCCAGACCCTCTCCCCTCAAGGGAGAGGGCTCTACCGAAAAGAAAGCCCGGGCGAGCGCTTGCTTGCCCGGGCTTTTCATTGACTTACGAAATTATCCTACAGAAGATTCAAAATGTTCTGCAGCTTCAGCGACAGTGTCAGGTCGCCCGCGACTGTCAGTTTTTTCGACATATAGAGAACCATCGGATTCGCCGTCTTCTTCATCATGGCGACGAAGTCTGCAGCGTCCATGCTGATGGTGCACCCCGCGCCCTCGTTCTTGCCCTCACCGATCTCTGCCGGGCTTTTGGTCAGGTCAATCCACCACTCCCCGCCGTTTTCGCCTGCGAGGCTGAATTGATACACCGCGTTGATGTTCTTCCCCGCATCAGGGTTGGAACTTAATTTGGACTTTAGGATCTCCAGGATCTCTTTGGGAGTGTCTGCCATGATCGTTCCTCCTCTCTTTTCGGTATGACGATTTCTACCAACCGCCCCCTTAATTGTCAAGGACTCATGTGACACGGGCCCCCATCACCCCGCCCTATAAGCGGCGGGCATAGGAGCGTTTGCATTCCCCGGTCAGGGATACTGAAGGCTCCCCTATTTTCAGATAATGCAGCATCAGTTGCGTTTTTTTCTCGAACACAAATGAAATTGAAAGACGGGGTATATACCGTTATAATGCTTAACCCATGAAGGCCATGGTCATCCGCAGAATCTCGCGCGTCGGGGAAAATCCGACACCCCTCGAACCGGCGGAACTGCCGGAGCCTGTTCCGGGGATAAGAGAAGTCCTGATCCGGGTATCCGCCTGCGGGGTCTGTCACACGGAGCTCGATGAAATCGAAGGACGAACTCCCCCACCCCGTCTCCCAGTCGTCCCCGGTCACCAGGCCGTGGGCAGGGTGGAGAAGAACGGCGAAGGCGCCGACCGTTTCAGGATCGGAGATCGGGTGGGTGTGGCCTGGATTTTTTCCGCCTGCGGCCGATGTTCATACTGCCTTGAGGGAAATGAGAATCTCTGTCCTGACTTCAGGGCGACGGGCCGAGATGCCTACGGCGGATACGCCGAGTACATGAAGGTTGCGGAAGAATTTGCCCATCCGATTCCGGACATTTTCACGGATGCTGAAGCGGCGCCGCTTCTCTGCGCAGGCGCTGTCGGCTACCGCTCCCTCATGCTGACCGGACTGAAGGACGGAGACTCCCTCGGACTCACCGGATTCGGGGCATCGGGCCACCTTGTAATCAAAATGGCGAGGCACCTCTTCCCCGACACTCGGGTTTATGTCTTCGCGCGAAGCGAAGAGGAGAGGCGATTCGCAAGGGAACTCGGCGCCGTCTGGGCTGGAACCGCCGAAGAGACACCGCCGGAAAAACTTAACGCAGTCATCGATACCACCCCGGCCTGGAAGCCTGTGGTGGAGGCCATGAATAATTTGAAACCAGCCGGACGGCTCGTCATAAACGCAATACGAAAGGAAGAAACCGACAAAGACTACCTGTTGCGCATAGACTACCCCACCCACCTCTGGATGGAAAAGGAGATCAAGAGCGTGGCCAACGTGACCCGGCGGGACGTGGAGTCCTTTCTGAAACTTGCGGCCGCCATCCCGATCAGGCCGGAGATTCAGGAATATCCCCTGACGGAAGCCAACAGGGCGCTCGTAGAACTCAAGGAACGAAAAATCCGCGGCGCAAAGGTCCTGCGGATATGAGAAACTACTGTTACGTCAAAGCCCCAGCCTGTCGCTGATCTCCCGCATGGCGTCCAGGGAAATCTGGACGAATTCATCGAGAGAGATTCCCAGCTTCCCGCATTCCAGGATGTTCTCCCGTCTCACGGAGGCGGCGAAGGCCTTCTCCTTCATCCGCTTGACGACGGATTTTGGTTTAACGCTGGCCAGTTTCCTGTCCGGATATACCATGGCCGTGGCCATTATGAGCCCCGTCACCGTCTCTCCGGCTGCGAGGGCATGCTGGAACTCAGTGTTTCTCTCTCTGCCGGTTGCAGTTTCGTTATGCATCATGACGGCATCGATGACATCGGAGGCAACGCCTTTCTCCTCAAGCATTCTCGCCGTTTCCAGGGCATGAACCTTGAGATCGCCGTTAACCTTCTCCAGGTCCAGGTCATGAAGCAGACCCGCCAGTCCCCACGCCTCTTCATCCCTGCCCAGCCTCCGTGCCAGTGCCCTCATCACGGCTTCCGAGGCATAGGAGTGGCTCAGCATCCTTTCGTTTTTAATATGCTGATGAAGCAGGCTGACCGCTTCCTCTCTCGTCATGCTCATTGATCAGTTTTCAGCAGTGAACAAATCTACATCATTTGTTCCGTCATTTTTTTCTGAATTTCTCTGGCCTCCGCCACCATTCGCTCTATAACTTCCGCCACAGTCGGTTCATCCTTGATGAGCCCCGTAACCTGTCCTACGGGGAGGACGCCCTCATTTGTATCCCCGTCCTCCGTAGCAACCCGGATGGCCTTGAATGCGTTGGCCAGGAAAGCCATCTGCTTAGCGTTCTTCCATCCAGAGGCCACGACCCCGGCAAACACTTTCCAGAAAGGCACCTTGATCTGTTTGGTGATTTCCTGGGCGTTGAAGAATGCCGCCGGCAGATCAAGTCCCCGCTTTATCGCGCGCTCCGCAGCTTCGGTCTTCATTACCCGGCAGAACAAACCGTCAAAGCGATTGGAAAAAATCGTATCTGTCGCCTCTTTTTCCACGGAAAGCCTCTTGTATACATTGTGCAAAGGGCTTTCCTTCGTTGTCATGAGACGGGTCCCCATGGCAACTCCATCAGCACCCAAGGCCAGCGCTGCCGCCAGTCCCCTGCCGTCTCCGATGCCGCCAGCAGCGATAACCGGAATTTTCAAGGCGTCGACAAGGGTGGGAACCAGAATGAAGGTCGTAAGCGCCTCTCCGTGCGCCGCCGCTTCGTGGCCCGTGGCTATCACGGCATCGCAGCCATAATCCTGGGCTCTAAGCGCATGACGTGTCCCCACGACCGTGGCGACAACTTTTCCACCGTATTCGTGGGCCTTTTTAACCAGCCAGTCGCCTTTCCCAAGGGAAAAATTTATTACCGGAACTTTTTCTTCCAGGAGCACTCTGGCATTCTCCATGGCACCCGGAAACATAAGAGCAAGATTGGCACCGAAGGGCTTGTCCGTCAATTCCCGGATTTCCCTTACCGCTTTGCGTGTCTCCTCGGTGCTCAATGGTCCCGTTGCCAGCAGACCCAGCCCGCCCGCGTTGGATACGGCGGCCACCATCTTGGGGACGCTGATCCAGCTCATGCCTGAAAGAAGGATTGGATATTTTATCCCGAAAAGTTCCGTTATCCGCGTTTTCATCGAAAATCTCCTTTCATTGTAAAAACTTTCTCATCCGTCGATTTATGAAAATCCGCGGCTGAACCGCCGCCGGATCTCATCGCTTCTCGCATGTCTTCCCTTCAATTCCCGCGCCTGCTCAATACTCATTTCCGGCCGATTAATCAAGAAAAAATCAATCCCGGCGGCGAAGACCTCTTTCCATTTCTCTTCTGTCCGCCTTTATCTTAAGGCTCTCGCGCTTGTCATAGAGTTTCTTCCCCCTGGCAACGCCGAGCTCCATTTTCACCCTTCCATCCCTGAAGTACAACCTGAGTGGAATCAGCGCCAGACCCTTTTCGCGCGATTTGCCGTAAAGTCTCCGGATCTCCCTCGCATGAAGGAGTAGTTTTCTCACCCGGAGCGGGTCGTGGTTCATGCGGTTGGCATGCGAATAGGGGCCGATGTGCATATCGTGGACGAAGACCTCACCGTCTCTCACGACGGCGTAGCAGTCCTTCATGTTGGCCTTGCCCTCGCGCAGGGCCTTGACCTCAGTCCCCAGCAGAACGAGACCCGCCTCGAGGGTTTCCTCGATGAAGTAGTTGACCCTTGCCGTCTTGTTCTGGGCGATCATCTTTTCGCCTGCTTTCTTCTTTGTCACAACATGCCTCGAATGCAATACAAGTTATTCATCCAATGATCAAAGGTCTTCATACGCTTTTGGATCCCCGCCTTCGCGGGGATGACAATTTAAAGGGCGGGGATGACAATTTAAAGGGCGGGGATGACGATGGAAAGGGCGGGACTGACAATTTAAAGGGCGGGGATGACGATGGAAAGGGCGAAACTGATGATAGTGATGCTTTGCCGGGAAGGTAATCCGGCTTCACGTGGCGCATGGCCTTGAAGATGTTCTCCCGGATGTTCCGGTTGTCCTTTTCCAGTTCACGGATAAGTTTTTTCACGATCACCCGTCTTGAGGTAGCGCTTGTCGGACATGGATTTTCGATGATCGGGAACCCCCGTTCCCTTCCGTACTTTTTCACCAGGTCTTCCCGGATGAGCGCCAGAGGCCTGATGATGTGAAGCGCGCCCCCGAAGATGGACTGCTTCGGCATCATGGTGCTTATCTCCCGTCCGTAGAATATGTTGATGAGCAGCGTCTCTATTATGTCGTCCTTGTGATGGGCCAGCGCGATCTTGTTGCATCCCCGCTCCGCGGCGATCTCGAAAAGACGTTTCCGCCTGAGCCGGGAGCAGAGGAAGCATGGATTTTTCCTGTTGACATCGCTGTGGGACAGAGGACCAATGTCCGTCTTCTCCATTACGTATTCATAGCCGCCCTCTTTCAAAAACCGCTCGAGGGTCCTGTAACCTCTCAATTCCTGGTCGAACCCCATGTCAACGTTGACGGCAAGCAGAGAAAAATCGGATGTGATATGGACCATCGGCGAATTCAGAAGATCGAGAAGAACAAGGCTGTCCATGCCGCCCGATACTCCGACAAGGACCCTGTCGCCCGACTCAAGCATGTTGTAATCCAAGGCAGCGATCTCAAGCCACTTCTTGAGGTGAAGAAAGAGCCTCGTTCCCCTTTCCTTCGCCGCGGCCATTTTCTTTTCCTCCGGTTTGACGATCATAACAGATTATTGTCTTTCTCTTCTTCCCGTTGTTTGATTTCCAACGCCCAATGCCTATTTTTTATCCTACTTGATGCGACTGTTATTGGCAAGAGCCTTTCGGAATTACTTTGCCTTTATACGGCGTTTCTGTGACAATCGTCTTGAAAAAACCACGGTATTGAGCTAAGAGGGAGGCAGTTGCAAACCTGCATGAATACCTTTCAGGAGGCCTTATGAGCGAAATCATTCACGTCCAGGCAAGAGAAATCCTGGATTCGAGAGGAAACCCCACGGTGGAGGTAGAAGTAGCGCTTATATCCGGCATAATCGGGAGGGCGTCCGTCCCCTCCGGAGCATCTACGGGCGAACATGAGACTCTGGAGCTCCGCGACGGGAACTCAAAGAGATATCGCGGCCTCGGCGTTCAGAAGGCCATTCTGAATATCCATCAGAAAATCCGGCCTGAGCTGATCGGCATGGACTGCTTCGAGCAGAGAAAAATAGACCGCATGATGATCGAACTTGACGGCACCGACAACAAGCGCAACCTGGGCGCAAACTCGATCCTCGGCGTCTCCCTTGCCTGTGCGAGAGCCGCCTCGGAGCGCTACGGCATGTCGCTTTTCCGTTACATAGGGGGGCTCACAGCCAAGGACATGCCGGTCCCGATGGTCAATATTTTGAACGGCGGGAAGCACGCCGACAATAACGTAGATCTTCAGGAATTCATGATCATGCCGGCAGGAGCGAAGAATTTCCGGGAAAGCCTTCGCATGGCCAGCGAAGTCTTTCACAGCCTGAGGTCAGTCCTCAAGAAAAAGGGCTATAACACCGCCGTGGGCGACGAGGGAGGCTTCGCACCAAACCTCCGGTCCAACGAGGAAGCCCTTGTCCTGATAATGGAAGCCATCAGGACAGCCAACTACAGACCGGGGAAGGACATCTTCATCGCCCTCGACCCCGCGGCCAGCTCCTTCTACGAGAAGGGAAAATACATTCTCGCGGCCGAAAAGAAACCAAAAAAATCAGCAGAAGACATGGTGGAATTTTACAGCCGTCTGGTCAAGAATTATCCTATCGTCTCCATTGAAGACGGTCTTGCGGAAGATGACTGGAAGGGATGGAAGCTGCTGACGGATGAACTTGGATCGAAGATTCAGATCGTGGGTGACGACATCTTCGTTACCAGCAAGAAAAGACTGGAAAAGGGAATCGAACTGGGCGTGGCGAACTCCATCCTCATCAAGGTGAACCAGATCGGCACTCTGACAGAGACGATGGAAACCATCCAGCGTGCCAAGGAAGCCGGCTACACGACAGTCATCTCTCACCGCTCCGGCGAAACGGAGGATACCTCCATCGCGGATATCGCAGTGGCCATGAACTGCGGTCAGATAAAGAGCGGCTCCGTTTCGAGGAGCGAACGGCTGGCGAAATACAACCAGCTTCTGCGGATCGAGGAGGAACTGGGCGATACGGCGGTCTGGCGGGGGATGTCCGCCCTGTACAGCATCGGGAGAGGCGGTAAAACCGGTTGACCTTTTCTAATTGACCTAAACAGAAAGGCGCATGGATCACTGCATCCGGCCGAGGAACACATGCTTACGGAAAGCCAGAAACTAGACGCCCTCGTCAACATCAGCATCGAGCTGAGCCGGATAAAGGATCTCGACATCCTGATGGAGCACATCCTTAGCGGCGCGCGGTTCTTTGCGAACGCGGATGCCGGGTCCATCTACATCCGGGAGGGCAACCGCCTCATTTTCAGTTACACCCAGAACGCCACGCTTCAAGAACAGCTGCCGCCGGGGTCGAAACTCATCTATTCCACCTTCACTATCCCCATCGACAGGAACAGCATCGCGGGTTTCGTCGCTGCGGAGGGACAGGCGCTCAACATCCCGGACGCCTGGCGCATGGATCCGACCCTGCCTTACTGCTTTAACAGGAAGTTCGATGAAACCTCGGGATACCGGACCCGTTCAATGCTTACCTTGCCCCTCAAAACACAGCAGGGAGAAATCATCGGGGTACTGCAGATCATAAACGCACAGGACGGCGAGAAGAAAATAAGAGCCTTTTCAAAGAAGGACGAGAGGATGATGCTCCACTTCGCAAGCATGGCGACGGTGGCCCTGGAGCGTGCCCAGCTCACCAGGAGTCTCATTCTGCGCACCATCCGCATGGCTGAGATGCGCGATCCCAAGGAAACCGGCGCCCACGTAAACCGCGTCGCCGGCATCGCCACGGAAATCTACGAGAAGTGGGCGAAGATTCACGGCATACCGCAGCAGGATATCGAAAGGAACCGCGACATCCTTAGAATGGCGGCCATGCTCCATGACGCGGGCAAGGTGGCTATTTCGGACACTATCCTCAAGAAAGCAGGGAGGCTCGATGATGGCGAATATTCGGTCATGAAGTCCCACACTCTCGAAGGGGCGAGAATCTTCGCCGACAAGAAGTCAGAATTTGATGCCGCCGCCTTTTCAGTCTCTCTGAGCCACCATGAACGCTGGGACGGAATGGGCTATCCGGGCCATGTGGATGTCCGCACGGGCAGACCGCTCAGGGGAAAAACGGGACCCGACGGAAGGCCGCTGGGGTTGAAAGGAGATGAGATACCTCTTTTCGGACGGATAGTAGCAATCGCCGACGTCTTCGACGCCCTCTCATCGAAGCGCTCTTACAAGGAGGCTTGGGATGAATCACAGGCGCTCCGGATCATGGAAGAGGAATCGGGAAAGCAGTTCGATCCGGAGCTGATAGAGATCTTCTTCTCATGCCTCGACTCCATCCGCCAGGTCCAGCAGAGGTACGCCGACGATTGAACCTGTTATCCGATACTCATGAAATAACTATTTCGGTCAGAGAAAGGTTGCTGAACGATGGGAACAAACAATGTGATTTTCCTGGAGGTCATCGAGTGGTTTGACGACACGGGGAAAGAGATCGTTCATCGGATCCCCGAAAAGGGTTCGGGTGAGATCAAATGGGGGGCGCAGCTGGTAGTCAGGGAAAGCCAGGCTGCCGTTTTCTTTTACAATGGCCGGGCATATGACGCCATCGGACCTGGCCGCCGCACCCTAAAAACGGCGAACCTGCCCCTCCTGACGAAGATTCTCAGTATACCCTGGGGCATGACAAGCCCGCTGCGTGCCGAAGTCTACATGGTGAACATGAAGGTCTTCCCGAATCTGGCCTGGGGAACCCGGGACCCAGTAGCATTCAAGGATTCGGAACTGGGTCTGATCCGACTGCGGGCCTTTGGCGTATTAAATATTCAAGTAACGCAGCCTGTTCTTTTCATCAACAGCCTCGTTGGAACAAAGGGCATTTACAGCGTCGGAGACATCGAGGAATATTTGAGCCGCATCATTGTTTCCCGCTTCAATGATCACATGGGAGAGAATCTCGACACAATTCTCAATCTGCCCGGCCAGTATGACAGGCTTGCAGAGGGTCTTCACAAGCGTCTCGCCGAGGATTTCAGCCGATTCGGTCTCGCACTTACACAGTTATTCATCAATTCCATCACGCCGCCGCCCGATGTCCAGAAGGCGATAGACGACAAAAGCCGACTGGGAGTCTTCGACGATCTGAACCGCCTCCTCAAACTAAAGGCGGCCATGGCCATGGAAAAGGCATCGGAGACCCGGGGAGAGGCGGGCGGGGGAATGGGCATGGGCCTCGGTCTCATGATACCGGCCATGTTCGCGGAATCCCTCAAGCAGGTCGGGGCGGAGACTGAACGAAGAACATCAACGATAGAATGCCCTGACTGCAGGCAGGAAATCCCCGGTGATTCAAGATTCTGCCCCTATTGCGGTCACCAGATCCTGGTCCTGCAAAAATGTCCCGCCTGCGGCAAAAATCTTCCTGCACAGGCGCGCTTCTGCTCCGCCTGCGGACGGCCCGTGGAAAAGACGCCGGAACCCCGGAAATGCAAGGCCTGCGGCACTGAGAACCTGCCGGAGGCTACGTACTGCAACAGCTGCGGAAGCAAGCTTTGACGATGTGGCACATAGATAATCAGTGCCCGCAGTGCGGCGCCGATACGTCTCTCGAGGAAACACAGCGCCTCTTCACCTGTCCTTTCTGCCGGGTTAAGCTCTATATCACCGTCGATGATTTTTTCCGGTATTTTCTGACTCCATCGGCCTGCTCGGTCGAAGACGCAGTCTTCATACCATACTGGCGACTGAAGGGAATGTTATTCACCTACGACGGTGCAGCCGTCCGCGCCAAACTCATCGATGTGAGTCATAACGCAACGAAGCTCGATTTTATGCCCTCATCCCTGGGTCTGCGGTCCCAGACCCTGAGGCTGCGCTTCGTTTCACCGGAGACGAAAGGCACCTTTCTCGAACCCGCCCGATCCCACAGCGAGATCATCTCGATGCAGGAAGAATTCACTGATGAACAATCTCCGCCACCGCTCCCTGAAGCCGCTTTCATCGGGGAAAGCGTGAGCATGATCTATTCCCCGGTCTTCACCAGAAACCGCGTTGCCCGTGACGGCATCCTCGGAGAAGAAATCGCTACCTTGCAGGAGGGGACAGAAAAGGCGCTGACGGAAAGCGGGGGAGAAGCAACGGGAACAATGCACTTCATTCCCTCTCTCTGTCCGGATTGTGGATGGGACATGGACGGCGATCCGGAAAGCGTCGCCCTCACCTGCGGAAATTGTGGATCTGTCTGGGCTGCTTCGAGCAATGAGTTCGAGAAGGTGCCCTGTTACTTTCTCCCCGGCGGGGACGACGGACTTTGGTATCTGCCCTTCTGGAAAATGGCAGCGGAGGTCGGCGGCATCCGGCTTGTATCCCGCGCCGACGCCGTCCGCTTCTTCAACCTACCGAAGGCCGTGAGGAATGAGTGGGAGGAGATCCCTTTTCCATGGCTGGCGCCGGCCTTCAAGATCCACCCCGAGCTTTACATGAGAGTCGCCGAGCGCATGACGTTTATATCTTCAATGCCTGATCTGAAAAACGATCTGCCTGGAAAGTCGTTTATCTATCCCATAACCCTGCCTCTCAAAGACGCCTTTGAAACCCTTCGCATGATCCTCGCCCGAAGCGCCGCCTCAAGAAGGGACATGACCTCGCTATTCCCCTCAGTCAGTTTCACGCTGAAAACCGCCGGGCTGGTCTACTGGCCCTTTCACCTTTCCGGAACTGAGCTGATACGCCCTGACAGACAGCTGAGCATCCAGGTGAACGCCCTGAAGTGGGGCAAGAAGATATAAGGATTCATGAAATGAGACCGACCCAGGAAGACAAGGTCCTCTCGATACTTCTTTTCGAGCCGGAAAGGGCGGCCTCTTTTCTAACGAAGGAAGCAGAGGGCGGGGCTGACTCAAAAGGCACGCCCGACTGGAAAAAGCTCTCTGAAAAGGCGCTCGAGGAAGGGGTTTCCGCCGTTCTTTCCCATAACATAAGGAAACAGGGCATCGAGGAGCTCATCCCCGCGGATACCCGCCGGGAACTGTCGGACCGCTACCTCGCAAACCTTAAGCGCAATCTCTCGATCATAGGTGCGCTGAGAACTATCCTTGCCGACTTCGAAAAGTCGGGCATCCCCTGCATGGTTCTCAAGGGTATCGCTCTTGCGGAACACATCTATCCTGATATAGCCTTGCGGGGAATGTCCGATGTGGACATAATGGTGAAAAAAGAAGACCTCTTCCGGGTCGATGAGCTTCTGTCTTTGCGGGGATACACCCCCGCGGACAGCACTGTGTCCCGCGCCGTTAACAATCCCGCCGGTTATCTGGCCAGTCTGGATTACCGCAGTATAGAACCGTCGCCTCTGACTCTTCACGTCCACTGGCATCCCGTCAATTCTTCCGTACCGGCCGCCGTGTTCGCCGAGCGGATCGATGTGAGCCGTCTCTGGGAAAACGCATCCGACGTCAGTGTCGCCGAAAGCCGGGTGAGGATGTTGAAACCGGAGCACCTGATAATCTATCTTTGCGAGCATGCGCTCAGAATCGGCCATTCCTTTGACCGTCTAATTCTCGTCTGCGACATTGTTCACACCCTCAGGACTTTTGAAGGGGTCATCGACTGGGATTTCCTGGTGAAAGAAAGCCGCCTGTTCAACCTTTCCCGCCTGGTTTACCACGGTCTCTCCATAGTGAGGCACCATGCACCGCAGGTCGTTCCTGCGCCACGCATTGAGGAACTGAGACCACCCGATCTAACGAGGGGGGAAAAATATTTCCTCAGGCTTCAGTTCGGGAACCGGCGGATCCGGGGAAGCAGCTATTTCATCTATCTGGCGATGAACAGGGGTGTTGTCTCCAAAACCAGATTCATTCTCCGGACCTTCTTCCCGCCCGCGCATATACTCCTGCAGCGGCAGTACCGGAAAGAGGCAGAGCCATCAGCGTATCTGTATATGCTTCGCACCCGGGAGATAATCTCCCACATCTTTAGACTTACCGGGCCACGACGCGGTAAAACCCCGGAAGAGACCTGACCCCCCTCAATTTGATTGACTCGCCGCCTCCTTTTCCTTACAGTGTTGACGAAGAAAGGCCGTAATTACAAAAATGGGTAAGATCGAAATCGTTCTCAAATGGTACCGCCGAAAAAAACATCAACACCGAATCAGGAAAGCTGCGGGTCAGACCCGCAGGCGGACGGCTCCGTTTTTTTCCAGGAATGGCTTGCGGCAGGTCAGCCCCCTGAGCAGCTCTCGATTAGTTCCGTCTGCAATGCCCGCTGCATATTCTGCTCGAACCGGATGAATCCCTTCTCTGTAATAAAGAACGTGTTCCGGGACATCGAGGACATCAAACTGCAGCTTTCGCTCTGTTCCGCCAATTATGAAGGCGCCATTTATATGAGCGATTCCCTGCCGGGACGAATATCGGAAGGCGAGGCCTTTCTGCATCCCGTCTTCTTCGAAATCCTTACTCTCGTCCGGGAGAAGTTTCTGACCAACCGGCTTCACTTCACCTCGAACGCATCCCTGCTCGATGAGCCCTTCGTCCGGAAGCTGTCGGCATTCCGGCCTATCGAGATCAACATATCCCTTCATTCCGCACAGCCGAAGCTCTGGGCGCGCATTTTCCGGTCCACGGAAAAGCGGGCGAGAACGGCACTTTCGGCCCCCGCACTTCTGAAAGCCCACGGCATTGATTTCACCGGAACCATTGTCCCGCTGCCCCGGATCTGCGGCTGGGACGACCTCGAATACACCTTTGATTTTCTCGTAAAAGAGGGGGCCAGGTCCGTAATCCTCTGGTGGCCTGGGTTTTCGGAAAAAACACCCGCCGAGCTTAGAAAACAAATAGAATGTCCCTGGAAAGAGTTCGATGATTTCGTGAAGCGCATGCGGGGAAAATATCCGCGATTTCAAATCGTGCCCCAGCCTGATCTCCTGCAACCGCGGCAACTGCCCGTCAGGCGGATAATGAATTTCACGCTGCAGGGAAATCTCAAGACTTCCGGTGGCGCATTCCGCGATGTGCTCTGGCTTGTCTCCGAGGCAGCCTGTCCGGAAATATCCAGGGCGGTGGCCGAGCTAGCGGCGGACTTCCCAAACAAGCACAGGGTGTTTCCCGTTCCGAACAGGTCCTACGGGGGAAACATCCGGGTCAGCGGGCTTCTCATGGTCTCCGATTTTCTGGCCGCCGGCAGGGAGGCCCTCGAGCGGTGGCCTTTCATCGATCTGGTGCTCATTCCCAAAACGGCCTTCGACGTCTTCTTCCGCGATCTCGGGAAAACGCCTGCTTACAGAATTCCGGAAGTTCTCGAAAGGACCACCTGGATGGTCTCCGAACAGGGCTCTTACCTTTCCCTCAGGGGCCGAAGTTTTGTGGCGCCTCAGAGGGACCTCAAGAAAATCCTCGAAAAAATACTGGCGCGCATGGACGGTTCGATGAGGGCGGAAAGGTTCGATGAAGTTTCGGCTCTCGTCGCCTCCTTCCCGATTCCCACATCGGAGGGAATATTGAAAAGGAGGGAATTCCGGGAATTTCTGCGACGAACGAAAAATCTCCTTCCCGAAGGTGCTGCTGCCGGAAAGCGGCTCTTTGAAAAACTCGACGACCGTCGCGTGGTCTGCAAGGAGGACTGGCCGACCGATGATCCGTCCGCCTCTCTTTCACGCTGGTCTTTTTTCAAGAAAAAGGAACGGGAGTGGAAGCTGGAAATGCTTTTCCTCGGACCAGAAAGCGGATCGCATAATTCAGTTGACACCGGCAGTGAATAATTTAAAATAAATAGAAAAATGGTTAAAAAGACGGCCCTGAAAGCAAGGAGGGAATGATTATGAAAGACAGCAGGAAAAAATGGATGACACCCGAGCTGATCATCCTGGGCCGGGGAACGCCGGAGGAAAACGTCCTCGGCGGCTGCAAGACCTCGATGATTGCCGGCATGTCGGCCACCAATGTCGGCTGTAAAAAGAAATGCGGATCCGGCATAAAATGCAGTCAAATCTCCAAGACGTCTTAGGACCCTTTCTCAGATTTGGAAAGACAAGCCAATCTCATTCAAACCGGGGCATTCCTTCCCCGTCTCCCGCTGGAAGGCGAATTTGATCTGACCTACCGTTGCAACAACAACTGCCGCCACTGCTGGATCCGTCTGCCGGCGGACGACCCGATGAGATTAAAAGAACTTTCCATTGACGAAATAGGCAGGATAGCCGACGAAGCTCGGGCTATGGGGTGCCGCAGGTGGTCGATTTCCGGCGGCGAACCAATGCTCCGGCCGGATTTCGCAGAGATCTTCGACAGGCTCACCCGCCGTTCCCTTCCTTATTCCCTGAACACCAACGGTACGCTCATCACGCCTGAAATCGCCCGCCTGCTCAAGAGGAAAGGCGCCAAGATGATCGCCCTCTGCGGAGCAACGGCGGATGTTCACGATCATATCACCCGCACCCTCGGTTCCTTCGACGCAGTAATGCGGGGGTTCGCATACCTCCGGGAAGCCGGGACCGGTTTCATCGTCCAGCTGGTTCCTCTGCGCGACAACTACCATGAATTCGACGCCATGATAAAACTTGCCCTCTCCCTGAGCCCCGTGTACCGCATCGGCGCTCCTTGGCTGTACCTCTCCGATGATCGGGATGCAGCCCGCAACCGTGAAATAATCCGGCAGAGGCTGGACCCGACAGATGTAGTCCGCCTTGACCCGCCCGACGCCATGGACGACGAGACGCCTCTTACTCTTCCAACCGGGCAGGACAACCGCCTTTTCGCAGCTTGCATAGAAGGGTGTCGGGATTTTCACATCGACCCATACGGAGGCATGACCTTCTGCTGTTTTATCAGAGATCCTAAACTGCGCTATAACCTTAGGGACGGTAACTTCCGGGAGGCCTGGGACGAATTCATTCCTTCCCTCGCCCGGAAGGCGAAGGGCAATAACGACTACTGGAATAATTGCGGACGCTGCGAAAAGCGTACTGACTGCCGCTGGTGCCCTGCATACGCATATCTTGAACAAGGGCGGTATGCGGCGAAAATCCCCTATTTATGCGCTCTCGCCGATGAAACAAGGACCTACCGGGAAAACTGGCGGCGGCGTCATCGCCGCTATTTCCGGCTAGCAGACGTGACTATCCGGGTAGATTCCGATCTCCCCTTAACGGAGGAGACATTCGATCCCAAATTCAAGAAATTCGAAGCCGACGGCCCGTCAGAAGACATGATCTCGATTCGACACCACTTTTCTCTGCCGGATTTCGACTGGAGTGAGCCGGGCGAAGAGATATACAACCGTCTGCCTTGGGCGATATACCGGAAGGACGGCTTATGGATATACCTCGGAATCAGCGGTAAGAGTAAGAGGTGCGACAGGGAATTTCACCTTGCGGCGATTTTCAACGAAGGACACACGAGGGGACGTATCTACCACGGAAGCGAGGCGGTGTTCCGCAAGGGAAACCTGCATTCCCTGACCATGTTTCCGTCCGATCAGATTTTGCTCGCACGGGCGCTGGCCGACCGCGAGGCCTGCATCTTCCACGCTGCGGGTGTGGTTATAGACGGCAAAGGTCTGCTGCTCGTGGGTCATTCCGCTGCGGGGAAGACCACGGCGGCGGAGATGCTGAAGCGCCGGGGTGAGGTGCTCTGTGATGACCGCGTCATTGTGCGCCGAAGGGGTGAAGAGTGGCGGATTTACGGCACATGGAGCCACGGCGATCTGGCGGATATATCGCCTGGTTCGGCGCCGCTTTCAGCCATCCTCTTCCTCAAAAAAGCAGAGACGAACCGCGTCATACCTGTCAAAGGGAGCATCGAAACAGCGCGTATTCTCGTTCAGCACGTAGTGAAGTCCCTTGTTACGGCCGACTGGTGGGAAAAGATTCTGGCCCTCATCGAACATACGGCCCGGGACGTCCCGGCCTGGCGTCTCGAATTCGACATGAGCGGCCGCATGGTAGATGTTGTAAGGAAGATAATCACAAAATGACCGATCGCTTATACACCCAAAAAGGGGACGGACCGCCCGACGATCGTCTCGATATTGAACTTACGGAGCGCTGCAACAACGCCTGCATCCACTGCTGCATCAACCGCCCCGCCGGGGACAGGCGCATCCGGACTCGCGAGCTAGGCACAGAGTCCTGGAAGGACATCCTCCGCCAGGCCGCCGGAATGGGGATTATGACAGTCCGTTTTACCGGAGGTGAGCCGCTTCTTCGGGATGATTTCTCTGAACTATACGTTTACGCGCGCCGCCTGGGGCTCCGGGTGATGCTGTTCACCAACGCACGGCTCATCACGCCGCAGATAGCAGGATTGCTCGCCGAAATCCCCCCTCTCGAAGCCGTCGAGGTCTCCGTCTACGGGATGCGGAGAAAATCCTATGAAGCCGTGACGGGAAAGGCTGGTTCATACGACGAGTTCCGCAGAGGCTTGCAATGCCTTATCGACAGGAAAATACCTTTCGTGGTAAAAGGAGCTATGCTACCTCCCAATAAGGAGGAGTGGGATGAATTCGAAGCATGGGCGGCCGCCAATCCCTGCATGGAAGGTCCCCCCGCTTGCACTCTTTTCCTTGAACTGCGTGGGAGGAGGGATTCCGCGACCCGAAACAACAGGATCAGACGCCTGCGCATACCACCAGAGGAATGTCTTGGCTTTCTGACAAGAGACACAGACCGGTACCGGAAAGAGATGGCTGAATTTTTCGGAAAATTTTCATCGACCCCGGATGACCGGCTTTTCACGTGCGGGATAGGGCCTGGATGTGTAGACGCTTACGGTTTATTCCAACCCTGTCTTTCGCTCCGTCATCCGGACCTGACTTTTGACTTAAAAAAAGGAACTCTGAAAGAAGCCGTTGATTCACTTCTGCCCCGCCTTAGAGATATGAAGGCAACTAATGCGAGCTATCTTGAACGTTGCGCCCGATGTTTTCTGAGGGGATTCTGTGACCAATGCCCGGCGAAATCATGGGCCGAGCACGGCACGCTGGATACACCGGTCGAATACTTTTGCGGGGTCGCTCACGCCCAGGCCCGTTTTCTCGGACTCATCGGGAATAATGAACGGGCATGGGAGGTACGAAACAACAGACAAAGAATAAACAACTTAAGGAGAAGAGAAGGCGTGTCATGAAGAAAATACGGTTGGACATGGTTTTTTCGCAATCCAGCGACGTCGTCTCCAGAGAGATCGATGGGTCCCTTATCATCGTCCCCCTTACATCCGGGGTGGGCGATATGGAAGATGATCTCTTTTCCATGAACGAAACCGGCACCGAGATATGGCGCATGCTCGACGGAAGGAGAACCCTCGGGGAGATAGTCGAGACCCTTACCGGAAAATACCGGGCCGAGCGGGGAGAAATTGAGCGGGACGTCATCGGCATAGTCAAAGAGCTGATAAAGAGGAGAATGCTTGTCGAAGAAACCGCTTAATAAAGATTCGGCGACGAAAACGGAAAACGGTGTGCCCCTTTCCGGAAGAGCCCTAATCGAATTGATCAAGGCCGTGCATGCAAGAGGACTGCCATTCCGGTTCCGGGCGGGCGGCCACAGCATGGCACCCTTCATCAGGGATGGCGACGTTATCATTCTTTCGCCGTTCGCCGCTTGCGAACCGAGACCCGGGGATGTGACGGCCTTTATTCATCCGGAAACGGAAAGCCTCTGTGTCCATCGTGTTCTAGCCGTCCGGGGAGGACGGTACCTGATCCAGGGCGACAACCTCCCCGGAAAACCTGACGGAATGGTTCCGCTGAATGCAATCCTGGGACGGGTCACGGTCGTCGAGCGCGCAGGCAGAAGGGTCCGCATGGGGCTCGGTCCCGAACGCCGGATGATAGCATTTATAAGCCGATGCGGAGGACTGACCCTGATTCGGCGGCTGGCTCGTCCACTACACGGCTGCCTGAGAAGGAGTCCGGCACCTTGCGTAAAAAATTAGTTTCCTTCAAACGCCTGCCTCGATTTTCGCTCTGGAAAAAACTCGAAGACCGGCGTATCCCGCTGTCATTCGATCTCGAAATAACCGCCCGCTGCAACAACAACTGTCGTCATTGCTGCATCAATCTTCCGCCGGGCGACAGGAACGCCATCAGGGACGAGCTGACAGTCGATGAAATCGGACGCATCGCCGATGAGGCTGTTTCTCTCGGATCTCTCTGGTGCCTGATCACGGGAGGCGAGCCCCTTCTCAGAAAGGACTTTCCCGATATTTACCTTCTCCTGAAAAGCAAGGGAATCCTGGTCGCCGTTTTCACCAACGCCTGCCTGATCACGGGCGAGCACATCAAGCTCTTCAGGGATTATCCGCCCCGCGAGATCGAGGTCACCGTCTACGGCGTAACTCCTGAAACCTACGAACGGGTGACAAGAGTTGCAGGCTCATACGCTGCCTTTCGCCGCGGGCTGGATCTTTTGCTGGAGGGGGACGTCAAAGTTCACCTGAAGGCCATGGCGCTTCGCTCAAACGCACATGAACTGCCGGCAATCGCCCGTTTCTGCCGTGAAAGAACAAAAGATTATTTCCGCTTCGATCCTCTCCTGAATTTGCGCTTTGACGGAAACGAAATTAGAAACCGTGAGATACGCGAAGAACGTCTGACTGCGGAGGAGATAATCTCAATAGAACAGGCGGATCCTGAAAGATCGGCTCTCATGAAAAAGACATGTCGTTTGCTGGAGACGACAATCCCGGCAGAAAATGATCATCGTCTTTTCCAGTGCAACGCAGGAGGAGAAACTTTCTCCGTAAGCTACAATGGTCTCTTTCGCCTCTGCTCATCCCTGTGGCAAAACGATTGCCTCTATGACCTGCGCCGGGGAACCCTTGCCGAGGCCTGGTTCGACTTCACTCCGCGCGTGCGCTCCATGACCACGGATAACCCTGATTTTCTCGAAAACTGCCGGCTGTGCCCTTTAATGAACCTGTGCCACTGGTGCCCGGCCAATGCCCATCTCGAATGCGGCCGCATGGATGAAAGATGCGACTATTTCTGCCGCGTGGCGCATGCCCGTTCCGAGGCCTTCGGAAAGAAAAAGAGTGCCGCCGCCCGAAGCAATTCCCTTACAGAAATTTGAAAAGCCGCTGGCGGAGTGATTCAATTTTACTTCGGTCTCCGGTCAGGGTCAGGATACGGACTTCGCGCCTCTCTTTCCTCTCCTTCCTTCCTCTCTGTTCCTTTTTCTCATCGTCCTGCGAAACGAAGAGGATTTCCGATTCCCTGAGGAATTTCATTGCGCTCTGATAATTGGACATGGAGAGGGCCTCGGCGCGCAGGATCTCTCCCTTCCTATACATCCGGTTGCCGAGCTGCTGTATTTTCTTGGTGAAGTCCCGCTCCGCCCGGGCGCGTTTTTTTATGTAGGAACACCCGCGGATCACCACCCAGTAGGACTCGATGTAATTGTGAATCAGACCCGCGTATGGCCGCAGGCTCAGACGGCCCCTTCCCCGCACTTCGATCCACGCCTCGCTGCCCCGCTCCCTTCCAAAAATCATGCCCCTATCGTGCATGTAATTAAGGACCTCGTTGACTTCCTCAGCATCATCGATCTTGTCGTCAAAGATGAACTCGTTCTTGAACAGCCTCTTGAAGAAACGGTAGTCCTCCATGATCCGATAAAGGGAGATGGTGTCCTCGCTCGTTGAGAGAATCGAAGTGGCCACGAAACAGAGCGGAACGAAAAAGTGAAGAATGTTGTTCTTGTAATACTCGAGATTAAGCCGCTTGTCATCGTCGAGGGAGTAAACGATCTCCTCGACATCTTCATCCTCATCCTCCTCTTCAACGCCCATCTTTGAAATGAGACCGGAGGATTCGAAAAGGGCCAGCGCGTCGGCCACGGCCTTTTCACGGTTGGCGAAGGTGGATGCGAACTTAACTTTTCGATAGGACAGATAATCATAGAGCTCATCGATGATTGCCGTGAGCTCATTGTGAGACAGGCCGCGCCTGTAGTGGCATAGGAGTGCCGCCGCAATGAGGGAGAAGGGAGTGACAACGGAGACCTTGTTGATCTCCCCCACGATCTCGTATCCTATCTTGCGGTAGAGGCTCTGCCTCTCCGGCTGCGTCATGCCTTCGACGGGCTTCTCCAGCGAGGCCAGATAGGATTTTAGAAAGATCATCTCGCCGATATTTACATACACGCGGCCGTACCGCTTCCGAAGAACGCCGCTGCTCCGGATTACTTCCGCGGCCGTCTCTTTTGTCTTCGAAGCGCCTCCGAGTTCTTCCAAGTAGGACTTCTCTTCCATGACCCGGTCATAACCTATGTAGACGGGGATGATGGCGAGATCGCCGCTTATACCTTCAAGATATGCCTGTATTATCATGGAAAGCATCCCGTACTTCGGCATGACCATCTTTCCCGTCCTGCTTCTCCCCCCTTCGATGAAGAACTCGATGGGAAGTCCCTCCTTCAAGAGCACCTTCACGTACTTCGCGAAGACCTCGCCGTAGAGGACATTCCCCTTGAAGCTGCGGCGGACGAAAAAGGCACCCGATTTTCTAAAGATAGGACCGGCCGGCCAGAACATGAGGTTCGTCCCTGCCGCGATGAAAGGCAACTGAATGCCGTTTTTCTCGAAGACGTAAGAGAGAAGAAGGTAGTCTATGTGGCTCCGGTGGGATGGCACAACGACGAAAGGCATCCTCCGGGACACGTCTCTCACCCGGACCAGCCCTTCCCGATCCACCACCACACCGTCGTAGATGTTGTTCCAGAGCCATGAGAGGATTTTCTCCCATACATCGATGTAAAAGTCCTGGTAGTCGGCGGCGATCTCCTTCAGGTATTTTCTGGCCTCGCTGAACACGACCCTGAAATCCTTCTTCTCCGCTATCGCCTGCTCCTCCATGGTCTTTACAAGATAGGCGTCTCTCAGAACGGTGACGATGATCTCTTCCCTCGATTTCAGCACGGGACCCACTATCGCCCGTCTCTCTTCGTTGATCCGGTCTATGAGCTCTCTTCGAAGATTGTAGGAGATGTTTTCCTGGGAACGTCCGTCGGCATTTTCCAGGTGCTCCTTCAGGTTGACCGGTTTCGCAAGGATGACTGAAGCCTTCCGTGAATAGCGGAAGAACGTGACGATCCTTCTCAGCGGATCCGGGTTCTCCACTTGACCGAAAAGAATCTCCTCGATGGTTCGTTCCTTCTTCTCCCTTCGCTTTCCGTATGAGAATACAACCGGCACAATGAAGACTGGACGTTCCGTCTCCTTCTGGGCGCGGATAAGCTGGATTAGAGGATCCTTGACATAGGGGCTGTCGAAGAATTCGGAGTCCCGCAGATAAATGAGGGAGCTCTTTCCGCTCAGGGTGAGCCGCCGGAGGTACTCGGTTTTGAAAGGATTGAGACTGTTCCTCCTGAAGACCAGGTTGAAGAGACGCGAAAAAAAGCACCGGACGGCTGTTGAAAATGGCTGCCACAGGATCATGTTAAGGGCGTGACAGTAAACCGGGAATTCGACGCCTTTTCTCCCGAGGACATTTCTGAGGATGAGGGCGTTAAGCTGGCTCGCGTTTTTCTGGGCGAATACCACTACCCCCTTCGCGGTGAGATTTTTCAGTTCTCCGGCCGCCTCATCCGAAAACTCGACCCTGGAAAGAACGCCTTCCAGGAACCGTCCGAGAGACAACCGCCCCGGATCATAGAGAGACCCCGCGTAACACTCAGCAGCCCCGGACCCCTCTTCCGTTCTTTCCCCAGCCACGATCGTTTCCATCCTTTTCAACGTGAGAAAATTTTCAGTCCCTCAAACCGGAAAATTCGTCGGGGAAGCGCCGGATCATGTAATCCTGGACCCGTTTCTTGATCTCTTCCGCCGTGGGCAGATCAAGAATGCTGTCGAGCAGCGCCCTCGATTCCTCGATTGTGGCCTCCCGCACAATCTTCTTCACCCGGGGGATAGCGAGGGAATTCATGCTCAGTTCATCAAGTCCGAAACCGAGCAGTATGAGAGTATATACCGGCTCGCCGGCCATCTCACCGCACATGGCCACCCGGATTCCGGCCCGATGGGCCGCCTCAACGACCATTTTGATGAGCCTCAGAATGGCGGGATGAAGCGGGTCATACAGGTATGTAACCCGTTCGTTGATCCGGTCGATAGCCAGGGTATACTGGATGAGATCGTTTGTCCCGATACTGAAAAAATCCACTTCCCTGGCCAGGGAATCCGCTATCACGACGGCGGATGGCACTTCGATCATGATGCCGATCTCGATATCTTCGCCTACGGGTATATTGCGCCTCACCAGATCTTCCCTCACCTCGTCGAAGATGGTCTTCACGCGGCGTATTTCGTCCAGAGAGGAGATCATCGGAAAGAGAACCCTCGTTTTTCCGTAAGCGCTCGCCCGGAGAATAGCCCTGAGCTGCACCTTGAACAGCTCCACCTCCTTCAGGCAGAAGCGGATGGCCCTCAGCCCCATGACGGGATTCATTTCCTTTGCCAATCGCGGGTCAGACATGAACTTGTCCCCGCCTAGGTCAAATGTCCGGATCGTGGACCAGTAGATACCCTTCCCTTCTATGACGCGCCGGTAAATGGAAAAATGTTCCTCTTCCGTGGGCAGCTGTTCCTTGTTGATGTAAATGAACTCCGTCCGGTAGAGCCCTATACCCTCGGCGCCGTGCATGACCGCCGTGGGGATTTCCTCCACAAACTCGATGTTTGCTCCTATTTCAATCCTGTGACCGTCAGCCGTTAATGCACGTTGCTTCGCCTCCCTCAAAAGCCTCTCTTCCAGTATCTCGTAATGCCTTTTCTTTTCCCCGTAGCGTCTCAGGACCTCCGGATCCGGATTGATGATGACGAAGCCGTCGCAGCCGTCCACTATCACGGTGTCGTTTGAGCTTATCTCGCGGGTAATCCTCTCCAGACCGACAACGGCGGGGATTCCGATGGACCTTGCAACAATGGCAGTGTGGGATGTCTTCCCTCCGATATCAGTGGCAAAGCCGAGGATGTTCTCCATTTTCATCTGAACGGTGTCGGCCGGCGACAGGTCTCTGGAAATTATAATGGCACCCTCTCCCACGTCCGACAGCCTGATCGGATCCCTGCCGATTAGATTCCGGATGATTCTCTGCCCGACGTATTCCACATCGCTGAATCGGGCCTTCAAATACTCGTCTTCGATCTTGTCGAAGATCTCGCGGTACCGGTCGATTGTCAGCTTCATGGCCCACTCGGCGTTGATCCGCTTTTCCTTGATATTGTTGATGGTGTTGTAGATGAGCTTTTTGTCGCGGAGCATCATTATATGGGCATCGATGATAAAGAGCGGTTCTACTCCCTCACGATCGCTCAGCTCTTTCTTTATTGCCGCCAGCTGCCTCCTCGAGTCTCTCAGCGCCTTTTCAAACCGCGTTATTTCTTCCCAGGCCTGAGCCTCGTCCTTGAGCTTATAATAGGGAATATTGGCAATCGTGTAATCGAGAACATAGGCCTTACCGAAAGCGATGCCGGGCGAAACGCCTATTCCCTTCAGCACCATGGTTTTATTTGATCTGTTCTCAGGCATCAATATTCTCCGAACTTGTTTTCGATCAGCCGCCCTAGTTCCTCTACGGCCGCCTCGGCATCGACGCCTTCCGCGCGGACGATTACAATGCTGCCCTTGGGACAGCCGAGCGTCAGAATGCCGAGAATGCTCTTCGCGTTTACGCGGATTCCATCCTTTTCCAGACAGATCTCCGCCCGGTATCTATTCGACACCTCGACAATCATCGCGGCGGATCGAGCGTGAATGCCCAACTCATTGGTTATGGTAAAGGCTTTCACGACTATCATAGCAGGCCCGCGACAAGCATCACGGCGGATGCGCCATATAGTATGCTCAGTGCCGATACTCCCTTCCGGATCATCCAGAAACAGACCAGAACCACGCCCAGCGCGGCGGCCTTATGGACGACCCCGGCAGGGACGGCGGATATGAAAACCGGCATACCGGAAACTGCCCAGGCGAGTCCCCCAAGTGCAAGTACGGACATCCACCGGATCATCCCCGACAGGCGGGGAAGATTCATGCCCCGAATAAAGTCCACGCCGTCCTTTCCCTTTCTGTATCCTTCCAGAAAACCCTTGAGACGGATCCAGAGATGAAGAGGATTATAGAGAAGCAGGAGGACGATACCGGCGGCTACAAAACCTTTTAATGCAAGCAGCGCGGCCACAATACCAGCCATGGGTTTGAGCGATCCCCAGAAGAGAGAGTCCCCCATTGCCGCATAGGGCGCCATGAGCGCCTTCTTCACGCGATCCGCCTCGTCACAGTTCCCGCCCAGACAGAGATCTTCTTCAACCCGCATTACGGACCCGATGATCGGACCCGACATGCACGGGTGTGTATTGAAAGACTCAAGATGCCTGCAGAGCATTCTCGATTTCTCTTCGCTGTCCCGGCCCAGAAAACGAATGGACGGGATCATGGCAAACGCGAAGCCGAGATTCTGCATTCTCCAGAAATTCCAGGCCGACTGAATAAAAAGAGACCTCAGGAAAGCGCTTCTCAATCTCTTACGGACGTCGCCCTTTTCCATCATGGACCAAACCTGCAAAAGCATTCAAATTGTGAGTAGATAACATGATTGAATCCTCAAGTCAATCATACCCGCCTGTCGGGACAGTTTACGTATTTTCTACATAATACCATTTTTTTCTTGACAGAATCCTTATTTTCTGTAAAATCCGCCGTTCGATTGAAGGTCATCGAAACGGCGTCCTTCGCAATTCGGGAATGGACGCCGTTTTTTAAAATGGTACAAACAAAAATACTCTAAGGGGGTGATTCCAATGGTCTGTCAAACGGTAAAGGCTGGCGTGGAGTGCGTTTTCATGACGAAAAAGGGCTGCGGATTCAACGGCGGAAGCTGCTACGCTATTATCGAAAAATGCGAAGGATGCAACAAAATCGTCGAGAGCACATCGGGAAAGTACTGCCGGGTGTATCCTGATCCGGCGGCCAAGTGGTCGGTGGGCGGCTGCCCTACGGCATCTCATGTGAAGAAAGTCAAGGAAGAGACGTCCCAGAAGATCAATCCGCTCAAGGCTTCGAAGCGCGCACAGAAACACTAATAAAAAGCGTCTCTGTAATTCTGAACCCGATCAGCGAAAAAATTAAGGCCGGCTGAATGCGAAATCTTCAGCCGGCCTTTTCATCTCCGGATACCATCCATTTCAGCGGATAAATTCCTTCAGCTCCTGAAGTCCCTTTCTCACCTTCAACAGAACGTCACGGTAGTCGGTCCGGACCTCCCCATCCTTGCGCCGCTTCATTTCCAGCAGCTTTTTCCTTGCGCCCGCGATGGTGAAACCCTCGTCATATAGGAGGGAGCGGATGGTCAGGAGCTCCTCCACATCCTTTCTTCTGTACAGGCGCTGAGCGGCGCTGGTCCTGACCGGTTTGATAGTCTTGAACTCCGATTCCCAGTACCGGACCACATAGGGTTCCACCCGGAGTATCCTGCTGACCTCGCCGATACGAAAGAAGTTCTTGTCGGGAAGCGTCTCATTCATTCCGTCATTCCCCGCACAAAAGACCTGATAGAATCTTCCGCCGGAACCGAAGCCGCCCCCGGCAGCGGATCGGGACACAGAATCCGTGCCGACTGTCCATCGGTGTATCTTCGAATAAGAAATGAATAAAGACCTGTTACTTCTTGTTAAGCGCCTTCCGGAGGACCTGGCTCGATTTGAAGGTCAGAACCCTTCTAGGAGAAATCTCGATCTCGCTGCCCGTCTGGGGGTTTCTTCCCCTGCGCGCCTTTTTCTCTTTCACGACGAAGTTTCCGAAACCGGAGATCTTGATCTTCTCGCCCTTCTCAAGCTCCTCTTTCATGATGTCAAAAACCGATTCCACGATCCGCGCGGCGTCTTTCTTCGAAAATCCAAGCTTGTCGTAAACATTCTGAATAATATCGATCTTCGTCATCTCGGCCCTCCTGAATGCTGATTAGCCCTGTTCACCTCTTATTCTTGCCCCCGTCGCCCCCGTTATCTTTTCCACAATCCTTCCGTGAACCCTACCGACATCTTCATCCGTCAGGGTCCGCTCCGCCGAACGATAGGTGAATCTGAAACCAATACTCTTCATATCATCGGGTATGCTCTTGCCAATGTATACATCAAAAATTTCTATTTTTTCAAGTAATTCTTCCTTCTCGGCGAGGACCAGACTCAGTATCTTTTCGGCCTCCATATCCCGGTTTATCAGGAAAGCAACATCCCTGAAGCTCGATGGATACTTGTCTATCTCACGGGCAATCACGGTACCGGACATCAGCCCGGCCAGTACATCTGCGTCAAGCTCGAAGATTAGGGTGCGCCGTTTAAGATCCAGCCTTTCCATCACGTCCGGGTGAACTTCGCCCATAACGCCCGCCTCCCGGTCGCCCGCATATATCTTGCACGCCCTCCCGGGGTGAAGGAAAGTCACATCCTGAGCGGCCTTGAAGCTCACCTCACCGATGCGAAGAGCCCGGAAGAGGTTTTCGACGCATCCCTTGAGATCGTAAAAGTCCGCCTGCTGACCCTTGGAATGCCACAGATTTTCATAGCGGGCCCCCGACATAAGGGCACCGATTTTTTCCTCCTCCCTGGGCAGAATGCCTTCATCCGAATCTGCAACGAAGGTCTTCCCCATCTCAAATAACTTGAGGTCGAAGCTGCCGTTGTTCATGTTGGTCTTCATAGTCTGGAGAAGGCCGTAAACAAGAGTCGTCCTCATCACGGACTGATCCTCCGTGAGGGGGTTCATGATCTTCACGAAACGTCTGCGTCTGTCCCCCTGCTGAAAACCGAGAATGTCCGCGGATGCCGGTGTCGTGAAACTGTAATTGATCACTTCCGAGAATCCAAATCCATTCAAAAAGGCCTTCACCCTTTCTTCCAGCACCTTGCCCGAACTTTTCTTTTCAGTCCGTGCCGGAATCGGAGGGATGGACTCCGGGATGTTGCCGTAACCGTGGAGCCGCGCTATTTCCTCGATCAGGTCGATCTCGCGGGATATGTCCACCCGGAACGTCGGCGGGGTGACACTTAAATCCTTCCCCGACCTTTCCACCGACATTTCCAGGCTTCCCAGAATTTTCCGTATCTCTCTCGCCGAAACTGCGGTTCCCAGAATTTTCTTGACCCGCGATACCCGGAGGGGAATGTTCTTTGACGAGGCGACGGGGGCGGGGTAGTTGTCAATGCGGCCCCTGCAGATTTTTCCCCCCGCTGTTTCCACGACAAGCTGGGCGGCCCTGTCAAGAGCTCTTAGCACGCCCTCGGGATCAATGCCCCGTTCGAAGCGGAATGCCGCATCAGTGCTCATTCCCAGCGCCCTGGCCGATTTGCGGATGGATGCGGGATTGAAATATGCGCTCTCGAGAAGAACCGTTTCCGTGTCGTCCTGTATCTCGGAATTCAATCCTCCCATTATTCCTGCTATGGCCACTGGCTTGACCCCGTCGCAGATCATGAGAGTGTCGGCCTTGAGCGCCCGCGTCTTTCCGTCCAGCGAGATGAATTCCTCCTGCTCGCGGGCGCCCCTGACGACTATGCGCCCTTCCTCAAGGTAGCGGAAATCGAAGGCATGGAGGGGCTGACCGAATTCCATCATGACAAAATTCGTCACATCGACCACATTGCTTATCGGTCTAAGTCCCACGGCCTCCAGACGTAGCCTCATCCACCGGGGTGATGGTCCTATCCGGACACCCCGGACCACCCGCGCGGCGTACCTCGGACAGAGCACGGGGTCGATGATGTCGACCGACGTGACACTGCCTATTTCATCGCCCGTCTCCTCAAAACGTATTTGCGGATAGCGGATTTTCTTACCTGTAACGGCCGCCACCTCCCGGGCGATACCGATGATGCTCAGGCAATCAGAACGGTTCGGCGTCACACCCACATCGAAAACCGTGTCCTGGAGGTCCAGGGCCGACACAAGGTCTTCTCCAAGGGAAAGATTCTCCGGAAGAATCATTATGCCCGACGCATCGGGACCGATGCCCATTTCCTCCTCGGAGCAAAGCATTCCTTCAGATAGCTCGCCCCTGATCCGGGTACTCTTGATGGTGTATCCGCCGGGCAGCGAGGCTCCAACTTTCGCCAGCGGGACCACGTCGCCCTCCCGGATATTCTGCGCCCCGCAGACCACGGGATATGTCCGATCTCCCGTTGTAATCTCGCAAAGTGATAGCTTGTCGGCGTTTGGATGCGACCTTATGGAAAGAATTTTCGCAACGACGATGTCCCGAAAATCCGGGCGCACGTCCCTAATCTCGTCCACCTCCAGCCCGGACATGGTGATCCTGTCCGCAAGCTCCCGGGGACTCAGATCAATATCCACGTAATCTTTAAGCCATCTTAGGCTGACGAGCATAAGAAATCCTTCCGACAGGCTGTTGAAAAACGCTCATCTGCTGCGTTGCGCTTCTCCCTTCATCACTTTAACGTAATATACGATCGCTCTTCGGATCTTGCGCGCCTTGCGTCTAAACGTTTTTGAACGGCCTGAAGCCCAAATAAAAATGTTTTAGATTTCCGAATCTGACTAAAACTGTTCCAGGAACCTCCGGTCATTTTCAAAGAAGAGGCGGATGTCTGAAATGCCATACTTCAGCATGGCGATGCGTTCCACCCCGAGACCGAAGGCAAAGCCGGTGTATTCTTCAGCGTCATAGCCTACGGCCCTGAAAACTTCGGGATCCACCATGCCTGAACCGAGAATCTCCAGCCAGCCGCTCTGCCCGCAGACACGACAGCCCGATCCGCCGCACATCACGCACTGAATGTCCACTTCGGCACTCGGTTCCGTGAATGGAAAGAAACTGGGACGGAACCGCAGGGCCGTGGAGGCACCGAACATCTGATGAACGAAATAGGCAAGGACGCCCTTGAGATCCCCGAATGAAACACCCCGGTCAACCAGGAGTCCTTCCACCTGATGAAACATGGGAGTGTGAGAAACATCGGAATCTCTCCGGTATACCTTTCCAGGAGAGATCACCCGGACGGGCGGCTTCATCTTTTCCATGACGCGCACCTGCACGGGCGAAGTGTGGGTACGAAGCACTACGTTTTCGGACACGTAAAGCGTGTCCTGCATGTCTCTTGCGGGATGGTCTCTGGGGATATTGAGGGCCTCGAAGTTGTAATAATCGAGTTCGACTTCCGGACCCTCGGCGATGGAAAATCCGAGCGAAGAAAAGACGTCACATATCTCGCGGGAGACCAGGGTGATGGGATGAAGAGTTCCCTCAGGCCACCCGCGTCCCGGAAGCGTCACGTCGATTCGCTCCGCCATCAGGGCCTCATCCCTGCCGGCAGACGCGAGGCGCCCCAGGGCCTCCTCGATCCTGGCCGAGAGCTCCTCCTTGATCTCGTTGGTGAGTTTTCCGAGAACCGGCCGCTCGGCGGGGTCGGCCTCTCCCAGTTTTCTCAGAAGCGATGTGAGAAGACCTTTCCTTCCCAGATACTTCGTTCTGATTGCGAGAAACCCGTCCTTCGTTGTCGCGGCGTTCAACTCCTCTTGCGCATTCTGCCGGAGTCTCTCGAGATCGTCCCTCATACCTGCTTCTCACCCGTGGCTGCGGCGACAATCCGGGCGAATCCCCTGGCATCGTTGACCGCTATATCGGCCAGGACCTTGCGGTCGATCTTCATCCCGGCCTTCTTCATTCCATCCATGAGCCGGCTGTAGGTGACCTGGTTCAGTCTGGCGGCGGCATTGATCCGTGCGATCCAGAGTTTCCGGAAATCCCGCTTCCGCGCCCGACGGTCGCGAAAGGCGAATTTCAATGCACGGTCCACGGCCTCTGTCGCCACCGTGTAAAGCCTACCCCTCGCGCCGAAATATCCTTTTGCCAGCTTCAGGATCTTTCTCCTTTTCTTTCTGGCTGTGATGCTCCTTTTAACCCTTGGCATGTCTCTTCTCCCGATAAAATAATAAATCCGGAATATCAGGGCCCGATCCCACGGGATCATAGCCACCGAATCCAGGATTCTTTTCTCTGGTTTCTCTATCCGCTATAGATATGGGATGAGCCTCTTGATCGCCGGCGCGTCCCTCTCGTCCAGAACGGCCGACTTTCTCAGATTTCTTTTCCTCTTGGCCGTCTTGCTCGTAAGAATATGACTGTGAAAGGCCCTGCGCCTGCTAACCTTTCCCGTCCCTGTCAGTTTGAAGCGCTTGGCCGCTCCTCGATGTGTTTTCAGTTTTGGCATGAACCTGTCACTCCGCTCTTTTATTTCTTCGGCGCCACAATCATGACCATGTTTCTCCCCTCCAGCTTGGGATTCTGGTCGATGACGCCGTGTTCTTCCAGTTCACCAAGGATCGCCTCCATGATCTTTCTTCCCATCTCGGTATAGGCGATCTCCCGTCCCCGGAACATCATTGTGATCTTTACCTTATTGTTTTCCTCGAGAAACCTCCGGATGTGACGGAGCTTGACCTGCAGATCATGCTCCTCTGTCTTTGGTCTCAGCCGGATCTCCTTCAGCTGAATGGTGGCCTGATGCTTCCTTGCCACCTGAAGCTTCTTGCTCTGCTGGTACCGGAACTTGCCGTAATCCATGACCCGGCATACCGGCGGCGACGAGTTTGGCGCCACCTCGACAAGATCCAGCCCCACCTCCGCGGCGTGCTGCAGGGCCTCCTGGAGAGTCAGAATCCCCAGTTGCTTCCCCTCGGAGTCAATGACGCGCACACTGGCCGCCCTGATCTCCCTGTTAACTCTCAAATCCTTAGCGATGAGTCACCTCCTCAAATTCAGGCACTGGGCATTAGACCCTTGGGAAAACCCCTTCCATAACTTCCCCAACGCCTGACGCCCGCTGTCTAATACGAATCACTATTTTCTATTCGTTATTGTCATTCCCGTTCTCTTTATCTTCATCCCCGTTTGTTTATTATCATTCTCACTTCTTTTTTTTGCCATTCCCCTTTTTTATTGTCATTCCCATTCTCTTTATTGTCATTCCCGTTCTCTTTATTGTCATTCCCGCGAAGGCGGGAATCCACTCCTTTCAACTATTTTTAGATCCCCGCCTACGCGGGGATGACATT
>JGI12104J13512_1000195_pt1 | contig 58072 bp, 58 predicted proteins | sample TerdegcTABiofilm_FD_13512 | JGI IMG/M metagenome (IMG submission 13512)
AAGGTCCTCCTTATGGTCACAGAGCAGATGAACGAAAGCTACAGGAAGAGGATTTTATCCAACTGGCACTTAAGCAAGCCAGCTTTGGAGAAAATGAGAAAAGAGAAGTATGGGACAGAGGTTCAGTCAGAGGAGGCACTGGTTGAGGTCTAGAAGAAATGACACAAAAGTCTTGACACTACCATAAGGGAGTGAAAAAATAATGCGAAAACTATTACCAGTCGAAACTTTTGAGGCCATAAAACCACGATTAAAAGAGTTCAAATTAACCTTTTACCTGTTAAACCGAAATAGACTAACAATGATTGCTGTTATCACAGTTTTCTTGTTAGTACTCATTGCTATATTAGCGCCTCTTATCGTCCCATATAAGGAACACGTCATTTCTGGAACAAATCCTCAGGAAAAGCTCCTCCCGCCCTCGCAAGAGCATTTATTTGGAACAGATGAGCTTGGAAGAGACATTTTCTCAAGGGTTATCTACGGAACAAGAATCTCTTTAGAAACTGCTCTAGCTGCCGTTGGCTTAGCTCTATTGATCGGCGTACCCCTGGGGGCAATCGCTGGCGCCACTGGTGGAGTAGTTGATGAAGTCATCATGAGGATTACAGATATCTTCTTAAGCTTTCCTCCATTGTTATTAGCAATTCTCATCGCCGCTTTTTTGGGGCCCAGTCTGACCAATGCTATGTTAGCTATTGCTGTCGCCTGGTGGCCCTGGTATACACGACTAATTAGAGGACAGGCAGTTTCCATGAGAGAAAGGCAATTTGTTAGGGCAGCGAGAGCCATTGGTACTCCCCATTTCAAGATAGTTTTCGGTCATATAGTCCCGAATACAATTGCGCCGGTGATAGTCCAGGCTTCAATGGACTTGGGAGGCGTTATCCTCACCGCAGCCTCATTAAGTTTCTTGGGTCTCGGTGCCCAGCCACCAACCCCTGAATGGGGTCTGATGGTGAGCACGAGTCGCAATTACTTTCTTAATGCTTGGTGGTATAGCATCTTCCCCGGATTAGCCATCTTCATCACTGTCCTGGTTTTCAATTTAGTAGGAGATGGATTACGGGAGGTCTTAGACCCTAGGACGAGAAAATACTGAGATAGGCGTGAAATGACAGAGCTTCTCAAAATAGAAAACTTAAAAGTCAACTTCCGTACTTTTGAAGGGGTTACAAACGTTCTTAACCTGGAGTCCCTATCAGTTGCAAAGGGGGAATCATTCGGTTTAGTCGGAGAAAGTGGCGCCGGAAAGACGACTCTGGCCTATACAATTCTTAAACTTCTGCCAATCCCTCCGGCCTTTGTGGAATCAGGAGTAATTAACTTTGAAGGAGAAAACCTGCTTAAAAAGAGCGAAGGGGAGATGCAAAAAATCAGGGGCAAAAAGGTCTCCATGATCTTCCAGGATCCCATGTCCACCCTTAACCCCGTCTTTACCACCGGACAACAAATCACTAGGGTTCTTCAACATAATCAAGGTTTGCATAAGGCGCAGGCCAAGAAAAAGGCTGTTGAACTCATGAATCTGGTAAAACTACCTGACCCGGAAAATATTCTGTCCAAATATCCCCATGAACTCAGCGGTGGCCAGAGACAAAGAATCATCATCGCTTTGGCTTTCTCCTGCGGAGCTCAATTTCTGATTGCCGATGAGCCAACAAGAAACCTGGATGTTACTATTCAGGCGGGCGTACTGCAACTAATCGCCGAGCTAATCAGGGAAACAAATGTAACTGTTCTTTTCATCGGCAACAACCTGGAACTGGTCTCTTTGATATGCGATCGAGTAGGTATATTGCATAGGGGACAACTAGTAGAGCTTGGGTCGATAAAGGAAGTTGCAAAGCATCCTGCCCATCCCTATACTCTGACCCTGCTTAGAGCTATCCCTAAAGAGAAGAGAGAGAAAATCGATCTTACTCAAATTGCGCTTAAAGCTGAGGAAAAGTTAGCCGAGAAGGGTTGTCGCTACGCTGGAAGATGTCTAAAGAAAGAGAAAATCTGTCTGGAAGAGGAGCCAGCGCTTAAACACATTGGTGGAACTCATTACATAGCATGTCACCTGTAAAAGGAATGGAAAAATGAACGAGACGATTCTTTCCGTTAAAGACCTGGTCAAGTATTTCCCGGTAAGGGGTGGCGTTTTCACCAAGGCACAGTGGGTTAAAGCAGTGGACGGAGTGAATTTTGAACTGGAAAAAGGCAGAGTCCTGGGACTGGTAGGCGAATCAGGATGTGGCAAAACTACCCTGGTCAATGTGCTATTAAAATTAGAGGAACCTACCTCGGGAAAAGTCTTTTTTGAAGGCACTGACCTTTTCAACACCCATGGTCAGCAACTAAGAAGATTAAGAAAGAATATTCAAATCGTTTTCCAGGACCCCTTTTGGTCTCTAAATCCCCGTTGGTTGATCCGCAATATAATTGGAGAGCCAATACAAGTTCACCTTAAGCCACCTTTGAGCCAGTTGGTAAAAATGGTAGAGGATCTGCTGGAGCTGGTAGGGCTTCCCAGGGAAGCTGTATATCAATATCCTCATGAGTTCTCAGGTGGGCAAAGGCAACGGATCGCCATCGCTAGAGCTCTGGCCTTAAGGCCCAAGCTTGTGGTTCTGGACGAACCAACTTCCTCTATCGATGCCCTCTCACAAGCTCAGATCCTTTCTCTTCTTATGGACCTGAAAAATAAGATGGACTTAACTTACATCCTGGTTTCTCATGACCTTAGGGTCGTACACTATATGGCGGACGAGATCGCAGTAATGTACTTAGGGAAATTTGTGGAATACGGCGATGCCGAAGCCATATTTCAAAAGCCAGCGCATCCTTATACCCAGGCCCTTTTCAAATCAGCGCCGAGTATAGGCGCTGAGAGTGTGAACGATCTTTTCATCCTTCCCGGAAATGTCCCAAGCGCCATTAATCCGCCATCGGGTTGCAGATTTCACACCAGGTGCCCTCAGGTCATGGAGATCTGCAGCCAGAAGGAGCCGCCACTTGTAAAGATAGACCGAGACAGGCTTGCAGCTTGTCATCTTCTTAATTAAAGAACCCTAACCAGTACTCAAAGGAGAGACCTGAAAATGAAAAAAATATTAGTAATTGACCCTATAGTAAAGCTTGAATTTCAGAAAATGGTCAAAGAGTACCTGGCGGCTTTTGAGAAACCGGATCTGGGGATTGAGATTGCCACGGTGGAGAAAGGACCGAGTTCCATTGAAACCTTTTTCGACGAATCATTTGCCCTTCCTGAAATTCTGCGCATTGTGGACGAAAATAAAGATAGAGTGGATGCTATTGTGGTGAACTGTTTTGCCGATCCGGCTGTTCATGCTGCCCGTGATCTGGTAAAGATTCCTATTGTCGGGCCAGCCGAAGCTTCGGTCTCTATAGCCCTGCTTCTTGGCCAAAAGTTTGGCATCATATCCACTTTAAGAAATTCTGGCCCCTGGAGCGAGATGCAGGTAAGAACAATAGGGTGTCTTGATCGCTTAGCTGGGGCCACGGGGATAGACATCCCTGTCTTAGAGTTGAATTCCGATCCTGTGAAAACTGCAGATTGTCTGGCTCAGGCCGCTTTGCATTTGATCAGGGATAAAGGGGCAGAAGTAATAGTTTTAGGCTGTACCGGCATGGCGAAGGTTTCCCAGATTTTACGACAGAAATTAGAGGTCCCTGTCGTGGAGCCTCTTTCCGCAGCTATTTCCATGGCTGAAGTTTTAATTCGCCTCAATTTGTCTCACTCCAAAACAGGCCTCTACCTCGCTCCCAACCCGTCAAGCATTAAGGGGTATTACTGGAATGGAAAAGAAAAATGATCCTTCAGTTTACGCTTACAGTCCCTGAGGCTAAAAAGTTAATCGCTCTGGGGGCTTTGGAGTTACCCGAAATAAAGGCGGCCTTTAAGGAGGGAAAAATCTTCCTGAAGGGAGGAAGCACTGTTTCTGCCCTGGCGGAGGAGCTCGTGGGGATCAAATTGGGAATCTGCGGCAGGATTACTCCGCTGGGGACAAAAGGGTCGCGCACATGGCCCGTGGATGCTCCCCATAGCATTTTAATTGAGCGGGGAGTCCCGCGCTCTTGCGACGACAGGGAAGAGGAAGAAATCCTTGGGATGAGGAAAGGGGACGTTTTTGTCATTGGAGCAAATGCCATTGATGGATATGGAAATGCTGCCATGATGGCAGGAAGTGCATTGGGAGGCCAGCCGGGTAAAATCTTAGGAGGCTTGCTGGGAGAAGGAATAAACGTTCTCATTCTTGCAGGTTTGGAAAAACTGATTCCGGGAAGCATTATGGAAGCCACTAAAGCATGTGGCAGGAGAAAAATCGACCTCTCTTTCGGTATGGCTGTAGGATTGATTCCTATTGTGGGAAAATTAATCACGGAGCAAATAGCCACGGAACTTTTAGCCAATGTAAAGTGCCAGGTAATCGGGAAAGGAGGAATCTCAGGAGCTGAAGGCGCAACAACGATGGTAGCAGAAGGAAACCCCGATCAAATTGAGAAACTCTTTCAGATAATCAGAAAGGTCAAAGGAACCAAAACAAGCGGTTCCCCTTTGAGCCTTGAAGAATGCAGGCCTCATGGGCCCGGATGCTCTGATGACCTGGCCTGCATATATCTAAACCCCCTTAAAACGCAGAGAAAGGAGAGCAAGCAATGAAAAAATTAAATCGTGAGGATCTCCACGATTTGCTCTACGGGTGCACGATCCTGGGGACAGGAGGCGGTGGAGCTCTTGATAAGGGAATCAACAGAGTGGAAGAAGCCTTAAGTTTAGGAAAGGAGTTCAAACTGGTTTCTTTAGATGAAGTTCCAGATGATGTCACAATCGCCTGTCCTTATTACTGCGGAGCAATCTCCCCAATTTCTGCAGAGGAAGAGAAAAAGTACGCTTCCCTGCCCAGAGTTAAGGAAGAGCCAGTACTCAGAGCGTTCCGTGCCTTAGAGGAGTACATGGGGCACGACTTTTACGGAACGATTTCTACAGAGCTGGGCGGCTCTAATACAGCAATGGCACTTTATGTGGCAGCGATGGCAGGAAAATACATCGTGGATGCTGACCCTGCAGGGAGATCCGTTCCCGAACTCCAGCACACTACCTTTTTCATCCGCGGAGTTCCCATAACCCCTATGGCAGTGGCAAACGAGTTTGGAGACGTAGCAATCTTTACGCAAGTGGTAGACGACTTCAGGGCCGAAGCCCTTGTGCGCGCCCTGGCCATTGTCAGCATGAATATGGTGGCAGTCGCGGATCATCCCTTAAAAGGGAGCCAATTAAGGAAAGTTGTAATTCCGGGAGCTTTGAGTTATGCCTTAAAAATTGGAAAAGCTTATAGGGAAGCGATCAAGGATAACAAAAACAGGGGAGAAGCGATAGCCTCAGCGGGTAAAGGAGAAGTCCTCTTCCAGGGTGTCGTGGAAAGAGTAATCTGGGAGACAAAAGAAGGATTCACCATTGGTGACACCTATCTAAAAAACGAAAATTCGCACGAGAAATACCACATCTGGTTTAAAAACGAAAACATTGTGGCCTGGAGGGAAAACAGGGTTGAAGTTTCAGTCCCCGACCTGATTTGCGTAATTGTTGAGGAATCCGAAAAACCAGTAACTAACCCCTACCTGAAACCGGGGATGAAAGTGTCAGTGGTAGCCCTTCCAGCTCCTGATGAATGGCTAAGTCCTAAAGGTTTAGAGGTCTTCGGTCCCAGAAGTTTTGGTTTCGATTTCGATTATGTGCCCTTTAAAGAAAGGGGCAGAAAATTGAACAATAGGATGAAATGAGGGGGCGCAGTGCGCCCCCTCATTTGTTTTAAGGAGGGTAAATCCCCCACTTTAGCATTTCCTCCATTGGGGGACTTTCGTAGGCGCATGCTTTGCTCGTTTTCCAGGAAAATTGTTTTCTCAAGTCAATAAAGAACTCAGCGTATTTCAAAGCAGCCAGAGAAACATCTATCACTGGAATCTTTAAATTTTCCTGTAATTCATTGTAGAAGCCGTATTGCATGGTGCATCCCAGAATAAGGGCTTCAGCACGATCCTTAGTTTTTGCCTCTTCTGCGGCTTTCATAAGGAGCTTCATTGTTCTTTCGGGATCTTTATGAAAATCGTTTACTCCTAATCCTAAAGCTTTAATGGAGGCTAATTTTTCCTTAAGCCCGTACCTGCGTAAATTCTCAAGTACTCTGGGAACCCATTTATCCCTGCCAACTATGATCGAGAAGGAATTCCCAAGAGTACTGGCGATGTGCATTGAGGCTTCCCCAGGTGCAACAACCACCAGGTCTTTTGTAATCTCTCGCGCCTCGTATAACCCGGGATCATAAAAGCACCCTATTACCACCCCATCAAAACCGTCTTTCTCGGCCTTAACCGAAAGGCTCAAAATATCCCGCAGCACAAGAGTTTCGTAAAAACGGTACTCCAGGTGCTCTGGGCCCGATTCGATGCTTGCAATAACGAGTTCAGTTTCACTGGCTTTTCCCAGCTCCAGATAGGATTTGAAATTCGGTTCTATAGGTCCGGGAACCGGATCTATAAATAATATTTTCCTTTTCATAAAGTAATCCTCTTCCGCTCTGGAGAGGGAAATGCCCTTTTACTTTGAGCCAGTCCTATATTGATCAACGTTTCGCATAGCTTGAGAGCAGCTCGTGCCGGGACAACAACGGGAATTCCTAAAATTTGGGATACCTCTTCATCCACTCCCAGTATTGACCCGCATCCTAAAACTATCACGTCTGTGCCTCTTTTAATCATTTCCTGGCCCAGCTTTATTAATCTCTCTTTGACTTTCTCCTTTTGGACTTCCAGATCTAAGACTGTAACCCCTAAAGAAAGCAAACCAACGCATTTTTCCGCCAAACCGTATACTTTTAAGTTATCCATTTCCGGGGAGACATTGGGTGGAGCTTCAGGACCTGCACTGAGAATACAAAATTTTCTTCCCAATAAAGATGCCATATAAAAACTTGCTTCGCCCAAACCTACTACCGGGATTTTCACCGCTTCCTTTGCTGCCTGGAGGCCTGGATCAGCGGTACAGTAAATAATTATCCCGTGGCAGCCATCCTTTTCAGCTTTTATGGCTTCCTCCAGTGTGAAGGGAACTGCCCAGGCTTCGTCATAAGCGGTCTCTATGGATTCAATTCCCTTTTTTAAGCTTACGATCTCCAAAACCGTATTTTGTTCCCGGTATTTTTCGAGCTCTTCCTGAATAATTTGATTCCACATTTCCGTGGTCACTGGAACAATCACTCGGATTCTCTTACTGGAGCTGCAATTTGTGCGGGTCATATTATTAGCCCCTCCTTCCGGATGAAGAACAACACTCTTTAAAAATAGCGTGGAGAATCAGGACCGCTTTTTTCATCTCCTCCACAGGGATATATTCCTCCTTGGAGTGCTCAGCTTGAACTCCAACTCCCAGAACGACTGTCTCTATCCCCTTTTCGTTGTAGATGGAGGCATCGGTCCCTCCAACTATGGGGAAAACTTTTGGGGTCAAATTTACTGACTCTATGGCTTTTTTTGCTATGCGCACAACTTCCGCGTCCGAAGGAATCATGGAGGCTTTCGTCTCCAGATCAAGTTTAACGTTCACTTTAGCTCCGGAGATTTTCCCCACAGCTTCGAAGATTTCCTTGATCTTCTGGCTCTCTTTGAGACACTTTTCGTGGTTTAGGCTGCGGCATTCCGCCATGATGGTTACCTTTTCCGGTACTCCGTTGCGAATTTCTCCTCCCCGGATCACCCCAATGTTGGAAGTGGTCTCAGGATCAATCCTCCCATCGCGGAGCATAGCTATGGCATAACTGGCCACTTTTATGGCAGAAATTCCTTTCTCCGGCTCCATTCCTGCATGTGCTGCTTTCCCGGTGATCTCAATATCGATGTTCATGTAAGAAGGGCCGCCAATAACAACTTCGTCGAGATTAGAGGAATCGAGAAGAAAGCCTTTCCTTGCTTGAAGCTGGGTGACATCCACGTGCCTTGCTCCCACTAACCCGATTTCCTCTTCCCTGGTAACTACAATTTCTAAAGGAGGGTGAACCTCTGCTGTTAAAATCGCTTCCAGTAATTCGGCAATTCCCGCCTTGTCATCGCCCCCTAAAATAGTGTCCCCCTGGGAGCGAATTATGCCGTTTTCCAAGATTGGTTGGATTCCCTTGCCTGGTTTTACAGTATCCGCATGAGCACCAAACAGAATCGTGGGGCAATCCGAGCAGCTCTTTCCAGGTATTTTCGCTATTAGATTTCCATAACTGTCTATTGTGCAAGTAGCCTTGAGCTCGGTTTGGAAGCGATCCTTCAGGTAATTAATGAATTCTGCTTCCTCACCAGATTCGCTGGGAATCTGCACCATCTCGAAAAAACTCTGAATCAACCTTTGCTCATCAATCACCTCAGACCCTCCTTCAATTCTATTTTCCCAGCTTTGCTGCAAGCTTCTTTAATTCGGTGCCCATAACCTGGCCTTTATCTAAAATCTGAACACCATCTAACCACACGGAACTATTCAGACAGACGCCATCAGAGTGAGAAGGAGCAGGAACCGCACCACCGGGAATAAGCAGTTCTCCAATATGTCCGATTCCCCACTCAGTGCATCCCCAAACTCTCTCGTCCTCAATCACATTTCCCGAAAGCCTTGCTCCAGGGTTAAAACCATAGCAAACATGGGAGAGCCTGAGCATTTGAGGATGGTTGAAACTGCGCAACCAGGCCTCGTATTCCGCAGCCTCTCTTCCCCCCTCAAATCTCACAATGGTGCCATTTTTTATGTGTAATTTGATAGGTTCTTTAAGCAATCCTAAGGGCGGGTTTACGGATCCATCAAAAACAATAACCCCGTTCACACTATCAAGGTCAGGGGACCAGCCTATCTGCCCTCCTAACATATGGGAACCAGGGGTATCTGAGTAACCCACGTCCATATCTACCTTGCGCCCAGGAGCATTGTAGAACTCCACATCCGTTCCCGCCGGAGTAGTGATGCGCATATGCCTGGCTTGCTGCGACATTTGAGTTATTCCAGCAAGAAAAGCTTGTAATGCGGGATAATCAATCCTGCCGATGCATCTGATCATAAGATCCACGTTCATCCCCACCAAACAAAGATGCCTTAGTTTCTTATTCGCCGCCATCGCTTCTTCATAAGGCGTGGAATATAAAAGCCATTTATTATTGAACTCTACCCAGGCATCAACAGTCTTCAAGAGAGCAGTTAAAGCCTCTCCTGGAAGCATGGGGTCAGCCTCTTGAGCCACTCCTAAGGGGGATGCGAGCCAAAGTACCATTGGCTTAGCCCCTTCAGCAAAAGCCGCTCTGGCGGTGGCATTAACAACCCTTTCGTCGCTTTCGGTATCCGCCGTAATCAGGAAGGTTTCTCCCGGTTTTAGCTTGAAAAGTTCGTGCGCCAGAATGTAACTTGCCTTACCTAACTCAAACTCGTACAAAAAAGACATGTTCGACCTCCTTAGGAAAAGTAATATTCCTAATTTTATAGAAAGCCTCTTTTCCGTCAATTAACACATCATATACTTTTTGCAAAAAGGAGGTAGTTATAGGACTTTTTCATAAACTTAATTGCTAAGACCCAATTCCTTGTAGAGCAGTCGCTTTAGCCGTTCCTTGCCAGATATAGAGCTTGACAAAGGCTCGAATGGTCTTTCCGTCAAATCTTTTCCTTTGATTAGTTCCGCTTTCATCGGAAGCCCAGTCTTGAGCTTATCACAGAGGTATTCCTGAAACCGGCACAATTGAATTATCCTCGTTCTCGGACGCAGGGGACACATTGCGCAAAATCTTTTACAATTAGCTTATCAACTGCCTTTTGTAAAGGCCAGGGAGGATCATTTGAAAAATATTATTTTGGGGGCCCTTTTCTGCCTCTTGTTGCTCTCTATTGGCACCATGGTCTCTGCCTCTACAGAGCGAACTATTGAGCTAACCATCGACAGCAACACTATGCTTGTGGACGGAAGGGCTGTAACCATGGATGTTGCCCCTTTCATTAAGGACGGTCGCACTTTCGTTCCTTTACGTTTTGTCTCCGAGCAGTTGGGAGCCACAGTCACCTGGACCTCAAGGCCCGATGGCACTACGGACAAGGTAATCGTAAAAATGCTGGTGAGCGAACCTCCTTCTCCAACTTCCTCCTCTCCCGCTCCCACACCCGAAAACATCGTGGGCAAGGTTACTTCTGAGGGAGCCGCTCTCACTGTGGTGAAGGTCACCAAGCTCTCCAAAATCGGCATCTGGGTGCCAGAAAAAGCAGGCGATGTTTTCCTCAACGCGGAGGTCATCCTGGAGAATATCTCTCGGGAGAAGATTCAAGGAAATTCCCTTTATTTCAGCCTCAAGGATAAAAACGGGGTATCTTATGGCCATTCCATCGCCGCCCTTGATCCCAGGTTTCCTCTCGGTGACATCGGCCCCGGACAGAGTGCTCAGGGAAACGTGGCTTTCATAGTGCCCGAGACGGCAAGTGGATTCGTTTTAAGCTTTCAGGATTACCTCATGGACAATCCCTTGACTATCGAATTGGGGCTTTAGGGCTTAGAGACAGATCTGGTTCAACTTCACCTTAATTTCCCTTATAAGACCACTGCCAAAACCAGTAGGCTAAGCCCTTGAACTCACCCCAGTCTGCAAAAGCGACTTCTACATCTTTGGGCTTGACCGGTTTTCCAGCATGCCATTCGTGGGAAACAAGCTTAAGCGCCCAGGAGTCCACGGGGATGAAATCGTATCTACCAAGGAGCATAAGCAGGTTGCCTGCGGCATAACTCCCCACGCCCTTGATCCTCATCAGCTCCTTGCGCAGCTCAGGAGTGGGCAAGCTAGAGCTTTTCAAACCTTCCAGATCCAGGTCTCCACTTGCCACCTTCAAGGCCAGTTCCCAGACGTATGGAGCACGGTATCCCATCCCGGTTGAGCTCCGGAGTACCTCGGGACCAACTTCCACCAGGCGCTCAGGAGTAGGGAAAGCGAGGCGATGAAAATCGTCAGGGAGCGGCTCGCCATATTGTTCCACGAGCAATCGGTTCATGCGCACTGTGGAACGCCAAACCGTATTCGTGGTGAGGATGGTTTTCACTATGTCTTCAAAAAGAGTGGCTGAGCGGAGGATGCGACCGTATGCTTTTTCCTCTACCTGGGCCAGCTTCGGCTCCTTCCTGGCGCGTGCGTAGAAAGGATGGAGGTCGAGATCCAGAGCGAACATCCAGCGGAGCGAGGATTTCAGTTCTTCCCTCTCTTCGTTTCCTATCTCGGTTTGAACTTCCGCGGATATTCCTCCATCTGTACCTCTCACAAAAAGGTGAAGAAGCTTTCCAGATTTCAGGCGGAGAACGTATTCCAGCTCACCGCGCTCTTTATCGTACTTAAAGGGGGCAAGCTGCACCCAGCCGTGAGAGCGAACTGTGGACTCGAAAGAAAATGGCGGTTTCGCTTTAAGAGTAATTTTCATGGTTCACCTATTATCCCTTTCCGGTTTTAGGAAAATCCTATTATTAGATTCTGGGGAAAGGCGAACAGTTCTTCTCGGGAAAAATCAAATCCCTTAATGGCCTTTCTTCCGTGCGGATCAACTCTTCAGGAAAAATTTACACCGAATCCTGGCCTTTTACTTTCCCACTGCATAAGGCGAATCTCGCACTAATCTTAGACCTGTTGAGTCTCAAACTCTGCTAAAGACAATCCTGGGGGAGGGATGGCCCTGCGACCTGCAAGAAGGCTGCCTGATTTTTCCCTATAAGGTAGCGCAGCGCTTCCCAATTTAAAGCCGGGATCTTAAGCGGCAGCTAACCGCCCTGGCTACATCGTCGGAAGTGTAACGATTTCACTTTTAGGTCAGGTTTTTAAAGTTAGGAGGGGGGAATATTATCCTCACTGCTTTATCCCTTTCAGGCTTCTCCGGCTTAATTGCAGCTTCATTGTAAGCACTTGATCGGAGGAGAAAATTCGAGCTGCGAGGAAGACCAGAATAGCGAAAACCACGAACATGTAAACGATGCCGTAAAAGACAGGGGGGTAATTCCCCAGGAGGATGTTCTGGGACGCCAGGAAAGGATGGGAAAAGGGGATGATCCATAGGAGAACCTTCACTGGCCAGGAAAGTGAATTGAAGTCCGAGAAAAGCGAGATAAAGTAAGGAATTAAGGCCAGGAAAATAATGGGCATTAAAAGCCCTTGAGCGGATTTCAGGTCCTTAGCTAATACCCCCAATATAATGGCCATAGCCAACCCGCAAAGGATAGCTAAAAAGAGGGAAACCCCCAGAACCAGGTATCCCTGAGGAGTAAAAGCCAGCCCTAATTTCTGCACAACTGTGTCTATCTGCCCCGAGGTGGGAACATTTCCCATAAAACCGCTCATATAGAACCGGAACCCCACCATGTAAATCCCCGCAGTGACCAGTCCCACAATACCCGAGGAGAACATCTTCGCGACGACGATGTAGTTTCTGTTGATGGGCACAGTCAAAAGGGTTTCCAGGGTCTTGTTTTCTTTCTCCATAGCTACCGCAGAGATCACCATCTGAGAGGAATAAACGATGATCAGCATCAAGATAATGGGCAGAAAAGTGGATTGGGAAAGGATGAAGCCGGAAACTTCTGCTGGTGAACCCTCTGCGATCCTGTCTTTGACGATCACAAAGTCTTTATTTTTTACGGGGTTTTTCAGCTCTTCAGGGTTCACTCCGGGAAGTCTTTCCTTGATATAGGTATCGGAAATGTAGTTGTTCACGGTCGCAATTACGGCTTTCACCATGCCCGAGGCACTGGTAGCTGACATGGAGAACCCGCGAATGAAGTAATAGGTATCGATGGACATGGAGTTTAGTTCCAGAACTGACTTTCCAAATCCCCTGGGAATAACCAGAAGGAGGCTGGCACCGCTTTCCCTTGCCTGTTCAATAGCGCTCTGCCTGTCCTCTGTGGTGAGCGCGATAACTTTAAAATTTGCGGAGGAAAGACCATTCATGATTCCCCGGGAGAGCTCAGAGGAATCGAGATCCAACACGGCGATTTCCTGAGGAGCTGCAGCCTTTGCCATCTCACCCTGAGCCAGGGTTCCCATCAGGTAAAAAAGGAAGAACGTGAAAATCAGAGAGACGATTAACTGGGCGTTAATCAGTTCCTTGGTCTCTTTTTTTAGCAAATTCCAGAATTTCCTCAAATCACTGCCCTCCTGAAGACTTCTTCCAGGTTATCCGCTCCGTATTTTTCTTTGAGCTCCTTAGGAGTCCCGGAATCCAGAATCACCCCATTGTCGATCAGGGCCACTCTGTCCGATAGGAACTCGATCTCCAGCATATTGTGGGAGGAAAGGAGAACGGTGGTCCCCTCCTTCACGTATTCCCTGATGGTTTGCCTGATTTCCAGGGAGTTAATGACGTCCAGCCCGGAGGTGGGCTCATCCAGGATAGCTAAGTACGGTTTGCCCATTAAGGCTCGCGCTAAAAGAAGCTTCCTCACCATACCCTTGCTGTAGGTGCCGATTTTGTCATACAGGCGCTCGCCCAAATCGGCGATCTGGGCACCTCTCTTCACAAATTCTTTTGTTTCCTCTGGCTCAGTGGCGTAGAAGTTGGCCATAAAACGCAAGTACTCAACTCCCCGCTGATTGCGGTATGCCCCGGCTTCCTCTGGGAGGTAGCTGATTTTTTCCCTGATTTTTTCAGGTTCTTTTCGAAGATCATGGCCCAGAACCTCCACTTTGCCCTCAGTGGGAGAAAGCAGGGTGGCGATGATCCTCAGGGCCGTGGATTTCCCTGCCCCATTCGGGCCAATGAGGGCGAAGATCTCCCCTTTCTGGATCTCGAAGCTTATACCCTTCAGGGCCTGCAGGTTTCCGTAATTCTTCTTCAACCCCTCTACTTTTAAAACAGCGTCCATTTCACTTTCCACCTTTTATGTGCTCGGCAAATTTTATTCACACTATAATAGATTGCCAAATACCCCTTATTGGTTTGAATTTGGAAAATATATCTCAAATAATACTGGAATCGGTTGAGGAAGAGTAGTTTCCACACCCAAAATTAAGGGAATTTAATTCCCCTTGACCAGATGAGGAGCTTGAAGTCCAATTTTGGCGGAAGTTGCGTGCCCATTCCTGGAAGAGGGTTCGGCAGCCCAGAAATTGCTGGCTTGGCCTCAATCGCAGGTTCCTGTAGAATAGACTCCGGCATATCATCATGAGCGCTGATAGGTTGATCACCTGGCTCCTTGAAAGTCAGCCCTGGGTTCAATACAGGACGAGGCTCGATTTGTTGCACCAAAAAGAAAGCGATCCTGAAGTGCTCAAAGCTCGTCAAGAAATGATTAAACACCGGCAAGTACAGAGACTATTGGCGGAATTGGCTCAATGGCCCGGTTTTATCTTGTCGAGCCACAAGAGCGCCGGGCATCCGCTTCATAAACTGATCTTCGTTACTGATCTGGGGCTCAAAGCAACTGACCCCGAGATAAGGCAGATTATTGAGCGAATTTGTGAGCACCAAGCGCCAGAGGGCTCATTTCAAGTGCTTATGAATATCCCTCCCCGATATGGCGGTACGGGAAAAGATCAATGGGCCTGGGCGTTATGCGATGCACCCCTTATCCTCTACGCCTTAGTAAAATTCGGTTTAGGGGAGGACGAGCGCATTCAGAAAGCCAGTGCACATCTTGTAAGCCTGATTAAGGAAAATGGATGGCCTTGCGCCGTTTCAGAGGAGCTGGGGAAGTTTCGGGGACCGGGGCGTAAGGAGGATCCCTGCCCATATGCTAACCTTATTATGCTCAAGGCTCTTGCGCAAAAGTCAGAGCGGAGAGATAGCCTGGATTGTCACATAGGTGCGGAGGCCTTGCTTACCCTCTGGGAAGGACGCGAGAAGCGCCACCCCTACATGTTCTTCATGGGGACTGATTTTTGCAAGCTCAAGGCGCCCTTCGTCTGGTACGACATCTTGCACGTCGCAGATGTCCTGACCCAGTTTCCCTGGTTACGCGCAGACGCTCGTTTAAAAGCCATGATCGGGATAATCAAAAGGAAAGCAGACGAAGAGGGCCGCTTCATCCCTGAATCCATCTGGGGCGCCTGGAAAGAATGGGATTTTGGACAAAAGCGTGTCCCGTCACCCTGGCTGACGCTTGCGGCTCAAAGGGTACTGAAGCGAATGCAGGTTCAAGGTGAATGATGGTCATCTTTTCCCTGGGGCTTTCACTTTTGGAATAACAAAATCATTCCCGCGCCTGATGATCATATGATGAAGAACCTGTAGTCAATTTGTTCGCCCTTAATCACCTGGCTTAATGCCCATTCCTGCTCAAGGCGTTAAATTCCTTCCATAACCTCTCCGAAGTCCACTTCCAGGCCCTCTTTAACCTTTCTGTAATAGATAATTTTTGCCCCGATACGCTCGGATAATGTGGCTTTAACATCATAAGTATGAGGCTTTATGGACACAGGAAGATCTCCAATATAGCCGTCGATTTCCTTTGATTCTTCTTCGGGCCCGGCCAAGCAGTAGCTTGTTCTCTTTATCTCAGCACCTTTCTTCAGGATTGCTTCCTGGAATCTCAAGCCGATAAAAGTCTTGACAACCACCAGATCTCGAACCCATTGCTCCACTATCCCCCTGTCAATACTGTTCAAGGTATCTTTAAAATTTTGAAGCATCTCCATAATTTTCTCTGTGGCAACCCCGATGGCATCAGGTTTTTGCTCCAGGTACCATTGCTCCCACTCTTCTAACGTTCTCCCGGTGAATTCCTGGATAAGCTCGCTCATCTGCCCCACAATTTTGGGTCTGGTTCCCTGGGCATATTGATTGGCCAGGTTAATAATGGGAGCAGTATACTTGGGAAATTCCACGGGCTCAATTTCAAGGTATTTCCTCAGTTCCTCCAGGCTGATTTTAATTTTCATAAAATTTGACCTTCTTTAGTAGACCTTTTCAGGCCGAGAAATTTAGCTTTATGCCTATACTCCAGGGTGGTATCCACGTCCACCAATCCGCTTTTTATGAGATGAGCATTTATGAATGTTTTATTCCACAAATAGAGGTAGCACAATAAATTCTCATCTTTGTCATACTTGAGGTTGTCAAAACGCAAAAATACCTTTTGGCCCTTGAGCCTCTCAGAAAGAAATCGCATTGCCTTGCTGCTTTCCTCGATTTTCGTCTTTACCCCTATTAGTCTTATCTTCAACCCATTATCCAAAATTAAAACTTCGGGCGATAGCACCTCCTTAACCCTGTAATATCTTTCCCTCTGATTGTCAGATTGATCGATCTTTGAGCCAAATCTTAATTTTTTGGGGTCAATTTTTCTTTCAAACTTGACCGGGTCTTGAAAAATGTAAGGGAGCTTTTTAATTTCTTCCCGATAATCAATTTCCCTTTCCTCTTGTTTTAGAATTTCAAAAATTGCATTCTCAAAAATCGCTCCCTGGGTTAGCCCTAGCTTGCCTTGAATTACGGGCAAAAACTCTTCATTTATCTCATATCCGATAGAGTTCCTGCCCAGATTCCTTGAAGCTAAGGAAGTGGTTCCACTACCTAAAAAGGGGTCAAGCACAGTATCTCCAACAAAACTGAACATCTTGATAAGTCGCCTGGGAAGCTCTTCAGGAAACATAGCAAGGTGCTTATCCTGCTTTTCCCCGGGGAAATTCCAGTGGCCTGCAAAGTATTGGTTCCATTCCTCTTCGGTTAATTTAGACTTCTCTTTTATTTCCTTGCTAACTTTAGGAGGGTTTCCGTACTTTTTAAAAATCAGGATGAACTCATAATCGAGCTTGATGATGCCGTTTCTGGGATAGGGAAAGGAGCCCATCACTGTGGCCCCACCGGTGGTATGGCAGGTAGTAACCTTTTGCCAGATAATAGCGCCCATATAATCGAAACCAGCGCTTTCGCAAAATTTGATTATTTCAGTCCTGATGGGAATCACTTTGTATCTTCCGTAGTAAACCGAGCGGGCAAATTGATCCCCAATATTGATGCACAACCGGCACCCTTTATGGAGAACCCGATGGCATTCATTCCAGACCAGATTGAGATTGTTTATGTAGTCCTCATAAGAATCGTTAAAGCCAATTTGCTTCCCGTTTCCGTAATCCTTGAGCTGCCAGTAAGGAGGAGAGGTAATAACCAGGTGCACGGATTCATCAGGAACCTCCTTCATGCACCTTGAATCACCTATAATGATCTTGTGCCAGGTCATCATCTCGGCTTAATTTTACCAGAAAAAATAACTGGGTTTTTTCATTGCTGGAGAATGATCAATGAATGGAGAATAGTTTTTTAATCCTCAGAAATCTTTTTTGGATATTGTGAGATGGGTGTCCTCTGAGAGTCGAGGAATTGAATGGTTTCCTCCTTGGAGAACCCCAAAATGTCTAGGGAATGGCGCACCATCTCTATGCTGGCTTCAATTTCAGGTTGGACAATTGAGGTGATTCCCATCTCCTTCAAAAAAGCCACCTCGGAATCTGAGTGGGTGCGAACTACGATTTTGATTTCAGGATTATATTTCCTTGCCCAGCTTATCGCCTGTCTTGTTGCCAGGGGATCGGGGACCGCAAGAACAAAGAGGGAAGCACACCCAATCCCCGCCCGAATCAGGACTTCCCGATTTGATACATCCCCAAAAATTGCCGGAGTTCTTTTTTCCCGAAGCTTGTCAATAGCAAACGGGTCAATCTCAATAACCAGAAAGGGGATTTTAAGAAGGGAAAACAACTCCATTATTTTGCTCCCCACGCGGCCGCACCCAGCGAGGACCACGTGCCTGGGGGTTTGGGCAACAAGGGAGCAGACAGTATCTTCCTCATTAGGGGAAGTCTCCCTAGCTTTTGAGTATTTAGATAAAAGGGAGGAGGTAAGCCCGTAAATTAAAGGGGAAAGAATCAGGGAAAGGGTCGCAAGGGAAAGAACGGTTGAATAGGATTGAGCGGAAATTATTCCCTGGTTTCGAGCAAGCTCTGCAAGGACAAAACTGAACTCTCCAACGGAAATTATCCCTGCTCCCGAAAGAAGGGCGGTTATTCCCTGATACCGGAACCCCTTAACCAGGAAAGAAAAAATCCCAAACTTTGTCCCAACCACGAGCAGGACAACGGCAACCAAAAGAAGAAAATTCTTCCATACTCAACCCAGGTCTATGAGCATACCCATTGAAACGAAGAAAAGGGCAGAAAAAATATCCCGAACAGGGGTCATTTCTCCTAAAAGCTGATGAGCGAAATCCGACTGGCTGAAAACCAATCCGACCGCAAAGGCCCCGATGGCTGCAGAGAGTCCGAAACGGTAGGCCAGAAAAGCCCCTCCAAAGCATAGAGCGCCGCCCGCAATCACAATAAGCTCGCGGGAAGTCTTAGAAGCAAGTCCTTTGAAAACCCTGGGAACAATCCTTGTCCCCAGGAAGAGAATCAGGAAGATAAAGAGGGCCGCTTGAAGGAGGACAAAAAGGATTTGGAGGGCCAGATTAGAACCCGAGCCCTTTAAGGCAGGGAAAAGGAACATGGCGAAGGTTACGGCAAGGTCCTGAAGGAGGAGAACCCCGATCAGAATCCTGCCATGAAGGGTTTCAAGTTCCCCCCTTTCGGTGAGCATTGTCAGAACAGCCATTGTGCTGGAAAAGGAAACAATAACTCCAAAAACCAGCCTTTCAACCAAGGGCCAGTCGAACAAAAAGGAAATTCCCACCCCGGCAATTAAAGAAAGAAGGACCTGGGAAAGCCCTCCCCAGATTGCCACCTTCTTTACCCGGGCCATCTCCTTGAAGGAAAACCTTACTCCCAGAGTAAACAGGAGCATCACGACCCCGATTGAGGCCAAAACCCGGATTACCTCAGGTTGGGAAATAAGCTTTAAAACAAAGGGCCCAATGACAATCCCCGCAATCAGGTGGCCAACGATGGGAGATTGCTTTAAGGTCCTTGCGAGAAAATCCCCCAAGAGGGCTGCTCCCAGCGCAATTGCCAGGCTGGAAATCAATCCAAATTCATCGATCACGGTCCCCTCCCATCTGAAAAACTTTAAGGAAACCAGAATGGCGGAGAGACCGGGATTCGAACCCGGGAGCCGGGTTTACCCCGGCCACTCGCTTAGCAGGCGAGTGCCTTCAGCCAAAAGGAGGTTTGGCTTTTTATGGAGGTTAGAGGAACAAAAAAAGAAGGGCATTTTCAAACAGCGAGTGGCTCTTTAGTTTCCCTCTATTTAAAGCAGTGCGACCTCAGGGGTTTATCCCCTCGCACTATTGAAATTTATCGAGAGTGTGCGGAGAGATTTCTCCATTTTCTCAAGGGCCAGAACCTGGAAGAAGCGGACATCTACTCTTATATCGCCTTACTCAGAAAATCCGGAAACAAACCTGATAGCATCAGCATTCACTTGAGGAGCCTAAAAACTTTCTACCGCTGGGCCTACAATCAGGGCTTTATTAAATCAAATCCCCTGGAGGGCTTCCCAGGAGTAAAAATCCCTAAAAGGCTTTTCCCCACCCTAACTCTCTCGGCCCTTCAGGCGCTCCTGAACATCGCTAAGAAATTGCGGAGGAATTCCTTAAGGACTCAGGCTATTCTGCTTTTGATGATTGACTGTGCCCTGAGACCGGGAGAACTCCTGAGCCTGACTTTGAACGACTTTCAAGGAGACTTTATCAGGGTGCGTGGTAAGACCGGGGAAAGGCTCCTTCCCATCTCTCAGGTTACCAAGAGGGCGATTCAATCCTATTGGAGAAAGAGGAAAGCGGTCCCTTCTGAGGATGCCCTCTTCACCACCTCAGACGGAAGGGCTTTAACTAAAGGTGCCCTGCGCTCTATTATGAGGATTCTAAAGGAGAAGAGCCAAATCGGCAGGCTCTATCCTTATCTTTTCCGCCACACCTCAGCCACCTCCTACCTCCAGAATGGCGCTGATTTAGAGACCGTGAGGCGCCTTTTGGGGCACACCTCTTATGCGGTTACCCAGAGGTATTTGAGTTTAAACCAGAATGACCTGGCCAGGGCACAGAGGAAAGCCAGCCCGGTAAATAAGCTCAGGTAGAAAATAGAAAAAGGATAGTCAGAACCTTCCGCTGTGCCCTATAATTATTTAGAACAGATTTGCATTATGGTGCGGATTTTATAGTTTCCCTGGAAGTCATGAGGATTAGGCTAAAGGAAATATTTTGCGAAGGGAGGTGAAAAAATGCGATTTATCTTTTCTTTCCTTTTGCTACTTTCAATAATTCTGGCAGGTTGTGTTAGTGCCCCACCTGCCAGCCCTGCAACCTCAAGCTTTACCCCAAGTTATTCCCCTACGACCTCAGTGCCAACGCCTGCTGATGTAATTATCTCTTTTGAGCCTTCAATCAACGGAAAAACATTAACTATTAGTGGCAAGGCGACTGTCCCTGATGGTGCTCTAATCTCTTATGAGGTCCAGTCGAAAGACTTTTCTGTGCCTGAAGCTTTTGTCGATGGCAACGCCGAAGTCAAAGATGGCAAATGGACTGCAACAATTGACCTATCCAAATTTCCAAGGGGCGAAATCGAAATCAGGGTAGCCTTCCAAACGGGTGTTAGGAATGGAACTCAACCCCCAGAGATTCTACGTATTTATGGTGAAATGGGAGAAAAGATAACTGGCCCCCAGACTCAAAAATCCGGTGATATCACTCGTGCTGAAATTGTAAAAACCATAAATTACTAATGAAATAAGCCGCGCTGAGAAAATATTTGACGAAAGGAGATGAATGAAGAATGGAAAAGGAAAACAAACCCACTAATATCGGAATTATCGGCACCCTAATAATTTTGGCTCTGATGGGTTATTTCGCATTTCAGTGTGTAGGCGCTCCCAAAGAAATAACTTCTCCAACTCCAAGGCCAACTTATTCTTTCTCTCGACTACAACTGGATGTCCAATCGTCCAAATATAAGTATGGTTATCTCGAAGTTCATGGGATTGTGACTAACACGGGTGACTCTGCAATTTATTCTCCTGAAATCGTAATTCATGTGTGGGACAAGACCGAAAAAGTGAAACTTGCGGAAGATTCAGCTTGGCCTGCGGGAACCCTTTTAAAATACATGCAACCAGGAGAAAAAGCCGCTGTTGATTTCTACGTCATGATAGGAAGTGAGCCACTCGTAATCAGATATTCTTTCACAACCCCGGACGTTCCTTACCTTGATGTAAACTTTCCAAAGTAAAACTTCCTTTGCTGTTTGGTTGAAGGGAGGCGTCAAATAACAAAAGTTTCCAGCTTCTCTGTCCATTAAGGATATACGCTCTGAACGCCCGATTATTTGGGCAGGGGTTATAGACTTTTTGTGATGTAGTGAATTAAAGAACTTGGAAGGAGGTCCGCTTAGGGGATAGCTCCTGGCCTCATTTAAGCCCGTAGAGGCCAGGAAAAGAAAGTAGGAGGGATAATTCCCTCCAGGAAAAGGCAGGGATTGAAAAGACCCTGCCTTTTTCATTTTCCACCAGATATTGTATTTAAAAATTTGACATCCCCAATATATAGTGGTAGTAAATATATGAAAGGAACTGGAAAATATGAATGAGAATTGAATAAGATTCAAGAAGAGCTCGTTTACAAGTATTACAAATATTACAGAAAATACAAGGTAGAGCTTGAAGACCTGAACCAGGAAGCAGAGTTAGCTTCAATCTGTGGTGAGGATTTGGAGACTCATCTTAAAAAGTATTGTAATAAATGGAGTCACGATAAATGCTCATCCGCCCTCCCCCTTGATTCCGAAGAAGGGGAAATAAGCCCAATAGAGGACAGAAATATTCAATTTATAGAGGAAAGCGGTCGAGACTTACTCAATCAGATAAAGACAGTCTTAACAAAAAAGCAATTTAAGTGCTGGTATTTGTCTAAAATCAAGGGCTTTAAGTTAAAGGAGATTGCTAATAGATTAAATATTTCAATCAAGGGAGTTTCTATACATATCAAGCGGGCCAGGGAAAATCTTCAAAAAAATCAAAAAAAATTTAAAAATTGGACTCAAGGAGGGTAAAAAATCGGCTTTTTTTCGCCCTATATTAATGGGGGAAGGAGTGGAAATGGTAGGAGCGCTAACACCAATAAGATAGCAAATCTCCTTAGGAAATTCCCAGCTAAGGCAATATATCAGAGAAATATTTTTTCTCACTCTTATTGATTGATTTTTAATTTGATTTAGAGCGCTCTCCGGGAATTGAGAAAGGCGGGGGACTTGGAAAAATCATTTTTTAAGAGAACAAAAGAGGCTAAGCCCCTCTCACAATAAAACCCATTTTTTAAAAAATCGCACTGGAAAATCCTGCTGAAACAATCAATTTTTTGAGCCACTGGTTTACCTCAAAGCAATCCCTTAATAGAGTCCCAAAAAGAAAGGGGGTGAAAATTATGTGTAACCTTGAGGAAGTTTTGAAGGAGCGGGGGATTACCCAGCTCGACCTGCGCTTCCTGGCAGGAACCTCTCCCTCTACTATATACGGCATCTTACATTATGACCACCGACCAAGGAAGGAAGTTCGCGAGCGCATCGCTCAAGCCCTGCACTGCCAGGTTCAGGACATCTGGCCAGAAGCGGAGTAAGCGAAACAAGCGGAGTAAAAAAATAAAAAGAGGAGGCTTTGGCAGAGCCAAAATCTCCCCTTTTCTCCCAAACCGAGAAAAGAGTAACAGATTTTTCCTCTCTTGTCAAGGCCTCCTCCAATAGAAAGGAGGAATGGCTATATTGACCATTCAAACAAAAAACAATTCCAAAAAAATTTTTAGCTCCGGTAAAAACATTGGAATTTTAGAAAACAACATATTCACTAAAAAAGTCAACCGGAGTAAGCATTTCTTAAGAGTGCTCCAGGCTTGGGGGAGCGACCTGAGCGTCCTCCAGGAACTGAAGCGTCAAGGTTGTAAACTGGTCCGCCTGATAGAGAGCTCAGGCTTAATCTACGAGGCACCCCTTCAGCTCATTTTTGAGCGGGGGATTGTGAAGGACCTGGGATACGGACCACAGCTTTTCCTTCCTGAAAAGGAATGGGAAATCAAGGACCCTGCGCAGGGGGGTTTATTTGATGGACTGGGTTAAGGATTATATCTCAAGGGGGTGGGCTGTTATCCCCGTCCCTTTGAAATCAAAATCGCCAGTCCTTGAGAACTGGCAGAAACTGCGCCTAAAAGAAGAGGAACTTTCCCACTACTTCCACGGACAGGAAAATGTGGGCATCCTCCTTGGAGAACCTTCAAAATGGTTAGTTGATGTGGATTTGGATTGCGAAGCCTCAATGCTCATTGCGCCTTTTATCCTTCCCCCAACATTGGTCTTTGGACACGGGGCAAATTCGAAGGCGAAATCACATTGGCTCTTCAGGGCGAAGGGAGCGCAGACAAAGAAATTTATCTATGATGGGAAAACCTATGTGGAATTGCGCTCTACCGGGACGCAGACGCTTTTCCCACCCTCGATTCACCCCAGTGGCGAAACCTATCAGTTTGCAAATCGGGAAGACCCTTATGAGCTCTCGCCCCATGAGCTTGAGCGGATGTGCGGACTCATTGCCGGGCTCTCTATTTTTGCTGAATTTTGGCCAGAAGAGGGCTCCCGCCAGGACTGCGCTCTTGCTCTGACTGGGGCGCTGGCAAGGCGGGGGGTGAATGAAGACCTCATGAGGAGCTGGCTTAAGATAATTTGCCAGGTTGCGGGTGATGAGGAGCCTAAAATGCGGGTTGCCCAAATCGGGCACACCGTGGAGAAGGTCAGGGCGGGGGAGCCAGCCACCGGGTTCCCCCGCTTGACCGAGTTTATCCCGGAAAAGGCAATAAAGTGCGCCTTCTCCTGGCTGGGGCTTCCGGAAAGCATTGAAAAGAAGGAATATATCTTTTCAGACAAGTTTTATCCCCGACCCTTCAGTGATGAAATCCTGGGGCAATACAGCTTCTGGTATCCCGGAGAGAAATCCCCGCTTTATTGGTTTGATTTAAAAGAGGGGGTTTGGAGGCTGGGCGGTGAGGGCCTGATTGAAAACTATCTCAGGACCAAAACAAATTCCCTGGACGACATAATGAAACGGACTTACATCATTAACGAGATTGTCTCGGACATTAAAGGCATCTCCTGGAAAGGGGAAGAGCTACCTGAACCCCCACCCTGGCTCATTCCGTTCCGGGATGGAGTATATGACTTAAAGACCTTTCAGTTCCGCAACTTCAATAAAGAGGACTATTTCACCTGGAAACTCAACTGGAGATATAATTCCCAGGCAAGGGCTAAAACTCTTGAGCCCTTGATTGACTCCTTTCTTCCGGAGCCAACCTCTCTTTATGAGCTCATGGCCTATTGCCTTTGGCGTGGTTATCCCTACCAGAAAATTTTCTTTCTCTTTGGGCGGGGTTCAAACGGGAAGACCCTTTTTGCAAACATCCTGGAGAAACTTTTGGGGCCGGAAAACGTTTCTCATGTTTCTCTCAAGGAACTGCAAAACAGTCGTTTTGGGGGTTCCCAGCTTTACCAAAAACTGGCTAACATCTGCGGGGAACTGGAATATGAGGAACTCAAAAATACGGGGCTTTTGAAACAACTTTGCGGGGAAGACACAATCGAAGCCGACCGCAAATACCTTTTGCCCATTAAATTCAAGAACTATGCCAAACTAATCTTTCTCACGAATGAGCTCCCCCGCTCCTGGGATACAACGGAGGCTTTTTACAGAAGGCTCTTTCTTATAGAGTTTCCCAAAGTCTTTAAAGAAGACCCCGCTTTATTGGTGACAGTAAAAGATTTGCCTGAAGAAGAGTGGGAGGGTTTGCTCTTCAAAACGTTGGGGCACCTCAGGAACCTTATGGAAAACAACTTCATTTTCAGGGGAGACATGGGGTTTCAAAAGACAAAGGAGCTTTATCTCAAACTTTCCTCTCCGCTCCAGCAATTCGTAGAGGAGAATTGCGTGGTCTCTCGAAATCCCCAGGATTTCATTTTCAAATATGAGTTTAAGGAGCGCTTCTTTGCCTGGCTGGGCGAAAAAGGCAGAACAACCTATACGGAAAAAAGGCTGGTCAAGGAAATGCAGGAACTTGAGCTTCCGGAGATGCAAAAGGGGGAGAAAAGATGGTGGGCATGGGTTGGCCTAAAGTGGAAGCTGAATGTTAAATTGCAACCGGCTGCGTGGGAAAACTCAATTTTAGTTGCGTGAAAAGGGCATCAAATCTTAATTTGAACACAGCGAACACAACGAACACGTTTTTACAACCGTTATATATATGGAGGTAAACGGTTTAAAAAACACGTTCTTTGTGTTCGCCACGTTCATTTTGGCTTTGGAAGCCACTTTTAAGGGCAAAAAACCTTAAAAAGCCAAAATCCCTCTTTTGGTCTGTTTGTTGGGAGGCGCTATGACAAAACATGACAGAAGTATGACAGGTTTGACATGGGGTTTAACAGAAGACCAGGAGAAACCGGAACTGGTTCCCTTCAGGTGCAAAAAGTGCGGGGAGCTCATAATTTACGCCATCAAAAGCGCACGGGTGTGGTGCAAGCATTGCCAGCGTTGGGTGAAAGCGAACGAGAGCACAAGAGAGGTGGTAAAAAATGCCCTATAAAGACTTAGAGAAGAGAAGGGATTATCAGAGAGAATATATGAGGCTCCAGCGCGGTAAAGGAGGAACGAAGCAAAACGAAGCAAAGCGAACCATAGCGGACCAAAACAAAAAAGCAAAGGATATTCAGGAGGCCTTAGAGATTTTGGAGGAGCTGGATAATTCTCTTTCCCCCTCTTCCGGAAGCTACTGCTTGAATATCCCCCATAATCCTGGCCGTCTTATAAAGGGTATTCCTCGTTTTAGCTAAGGAACTCCTGCTCATTTTTTTCTCCTTGTAAATTTTACTCTCTTCCCAAAATGTTTTATATGTTTTATCCTTTAAGTGGCTCCAAAATGGAGACTATTTTGAGTAGCGAGTGGCTTCTGAGAGAGGAACAAAAATAAGAAAATCTCTTTCAGAGCTGGCGGAGAGACCGGGATTCGAACCCGGGAGCCGGGTTTACCCCGGCCACTCGCTTAGCAGGCGAGTGCCTTCAGCCTCTCGGCCATCTCTCCACCCCAGGTTATCTTATCATATTTGAAGGAAATTGGGGCAGCGACACTTACCCCATCACAGTCCTCTCCTTCCTTCGGAAGAAAACCCAGAAGAGCACCGAGCTTAAAAAGTAAAGGAAAGCCGCTATAAGAAACAGGGGAGAGAACCCCTGTTTCTCCATAACTACTCCCGCAATAGGACCCATGAAAGCGAAGGACAGGGAGCGGATGCTGGAAATGTAGGAAGCGAAGCGCGCCCTCTTCCCTGGAGGAACGATCTCCATAGCAAAATTGTCCTGGAGAGGACCTCCCATGTTGGCGAAGGCCTGGCGCAGGACGTAAGATGCCGCAAGTAACCCGAAGTTCGAAGAAAAAGCCAGAATGAGGAAAAAGGGCAGGGAAGCAACCTGAGTAACACCAATGGCCCCTATTTTTCCCAACCTTGATGCGATGAATGGGCCAAGCCCTGTGGCCACAACGGTGACCGCTGAGCCCATGGTGAACACCAGACCAATAACCTCAGTGCTGAATCCCTTAGTTTGAAAGAAGAGATTAAAGTAGGAAACAAAGAGCCCGGAGCCAATGGTCAGAACAGCCAGGGCCACGAGGAACTTCAACTCGGATCCCCTGGACGCCCCACTTTCCCTAAAAAGCGAGTTTGCGTTTCCCTCCAGGCTTACGGGTTCCTCCTTTTGTTTTCGGTGGTCATAAGGCTTGAGAAAAAGGAAAGGTAATGCCGAGAGGCCCATCAGGATCGAGCCAAAGCCCAAAGCCCAGCGGAAGGCCTCGGTCTGAGAAGAAAGGTTCAAGAGGTCCTTAAACAAAGTGGGGAGATAACCACCTAAGGCATTTCCGAGCATTCCCATAAGCCACGTTAAGGCATAATAAAAGGAGAATAGGTGCGTCCTTTCTTTATGCGAGGAATTCTCCATGAGAAAGGGAGACGTCAGAACAAGAAAAACGGTAAACGTCCCACCTAACAGAAACGCACTGATAGCAAGATACAGCGGTGCATTGGTAAAGAGAAAGAAAAGTCCCACTACCCCCTGGAGCGCAGTAAAAAGGAAGAGGGAAAGCTTTCTGGGCATGCGATCATAAAGGAGAGCCATAGGGATCCCAAGGAGACCTTCCGCCAGGGAGAGAGCGGAGTTCACCAAGGCGATGGATTCTTTCGATAAGCCAATGGAGGAAAGGTATAGGTTCAAAAGTAAAAAGAATATCATTCCTCCGAGAGCACCTAAAATCCCGGAAGCCAGAAAAAGCCAGGCATTGCGGTTAAACTTATAGCGGGATAAAAAATTCATCTTATCCTTTCAAAGCTGACGCTTCAGGAAAAACTCTTATATTAGACATCAACTCAGGGCTGAGGTTCAAGTTTTCAGGAAAAACGAGAGCAATAAAAGACTCCGGTGGAAGGCCAGGCCTATTAATTTTCCTCCAGGGTTTTACTATTTGTAAGGATGTTTGGCTTTGAAATATACTACTGAATAAAGCGCTTCCCCTTGAAGACTTCAGGAGGTTTACGATGAGCATCGAATACCCTATTTTCTTTTTCTATTACAAAGATTTAGAGAGGGCCCTGAATTTTTACAAAGGGGTTCTGGGATTGGAATTGGCCATTGACCAGGGATGGTGCAAAATACTGAAAATTAATGACTCAGCCTACCTGGGGCTTGTTGACGAGAAGAAAGGATCCCTACGCGCGGTAAAGGAGAAAGGGGCGCTTTTGACTCTGGTCGTGGAAGATGTGGATGCCTGGCACAAGAAGCTCCTGGAAAAAGGCGTCCCCGGTCTTACTCCCACCTTTTTGAACGAAGAAATTGGCGTTTACGGGTTCTTCTTCCTCGATCCTGAGGGGTATAAAATCGAAATACAGAAGTTCTTGAAATAGGAAAAAGGAGGCGGCCTCATATAGGCCGCCTCCTTAAAGCTTACTTTACCTCCCTGTACCAATTCTCAGGGTACTCGTCCGTCCGCTCTCCTTTCAGCCAGGAGGTGGGATAAAGTACCTCAATTCCTTCGATCTCCGTGATAAAACATTCTAGAACACCTTTTACGATACTTCCTTGCTCCAGGTGACCACCGAAGGTAGGGCAATCCCAGGCTCCTCCAGCGACAAAATGTATCGCCGGGAAGGGCTCCGGGTTCCCATCCTTTCCAGGTCGAGGGTGAATCATGCCTCCTATGGCCAGGATCATACTCAAGTTTTGAACAACAGCTGGCGTCTCGTGGTGCCAGTTCTCCGGGTTCTGAGAATCCGGAGTCCACATAAGGAACCTGGCTGGCTGCAATCCGCCCATAAAGGCAGCGTGGATTTTGGCATACATGATGTTGTGGTCGCGGGCAAATTTTTGAATCGCTAAAAAGACATCTGCTCCTGTGGTCAGACGTAAAATGAACTCCCTACCTCTTTTGCATTCCACAGCATGGTAATCATCGGGGCGCTGAGCGTCCAATTCCCAACTGTCTTTCATGACTATCCCTCCTTTTAGCCCGGCATTAACCGGGTAGCTTAATTTCACCCTCTAATGTGGCTACAGCGTAACCGGACAATTTCACGGCTCTGATATTCTCACCTTCAAACACCAATTCAGCCTCACCGACTCCTGGCCTGCCCAGGAAATGCCCTTGTTCCATGCGTAGAATCTTTTTGGGATTCAAATACGTGTAAACGTACGCAGCCAGTGCCCCGGAAGCAGAGCCGGTAAACGGGTCCTCGCCTATTCCGTAGGGGTTAAAGAGGCGAGCGTGGGTGTCGTTTCTCAAATCGATCGTCTCCAGGGTAAACAGAAAGGACCCACTGATCCCCAGCTCTTCAAGCAGGTTCTTAAGTGCTCCTCTTTCCATTTCTGTCCTTCGCAAAGCCTCCAGGCTCTTTAAAGGAACGATCAGAAAAGGGACTCCGGTGCTCACCACCTGCGGTGGGAGTGATTCCAGGAATTCCTCTTCCAAAAGATTAAAACAGGAACGTATCCTCTCCCAGGGAACTATTGTTCCAAATTGAGGAGCTTGCTGGGTCATCACCACCTTTATTCCCCTTTCGTCCTCAAAGATTTCCAGGGGGAGAACGCCTATCTCGAATTGAAACGTGACCCGGGCCCTGTTTTCGTGGAGAGCGATTTTTCCCTCGCTGGCCAGGAGGAAAGCCGTGGCGATGGTGGGGTGTCCCGCGAAAGGAATCTCCCCCCAGGGAGCAAAGTAACGCACGCGAAAGTCCGCCTCCTGAGAGGGTAAGACGAAAGAGGTCTCGCTCAGGTTGGTCTCCCGAGCAATCATCTGCATCTCTTCAGGGCTCAAATCCTGACAAGCAGGAAGAATAGCACAGGGATTGCCCTTAAAAGGCTCAGTAGTGAAGGCGTCAACGTAAACGATGCGGTAGCGGCGCAAGCTAAACTTTTCCTAAAACCAAGGCAATCAGGGCCATCCTTACGTAGAGGCCATTCTTTACCTGACGGAAGTAGGCCGCTCCCGGATAGGAATCCACGTCGGTCGTGATTTCGGTAACACGGGGAAGAGGGTGCATTATCGTGAGCCCTGGTTTGGCCTGATCCGCCAGAGCCCGAGTAAGAATGAAAGCGTCCTTCAGTTTTTCGTACTCTTGAGGATCTTGAAACCTTTCTTTCTGGACCCTGGTCATATAAACCACGTCGGATTCCTTAAGGGCTGCGGGCAGGGAATCGGTTTCCTTTACCGGGACACCCTTAGACTTCAGGGATTCTGTGATCTCCAGGGGCATCTTTAGCTCCTCGGGGGCGACAAAGATTAAATCCACTTTGTAATGTTTGAGCAGTTCCACCAGAGCGTGCACCGTGCGTCCATTTTTAAGATCACCCACTAACGCCACGGTTAACCCATCTATAGTCCCTTTCTCGGCTTTAATGGTCAGCATGTCGAGCAAGGCTTGAGTGGGATGTTGTCCCGCACCGTCTCCGCCGTTGAGGATGGGGACCGTGGCCACCCTGGCCGCCCTCTCCGCAGAGCCAATTTGGGGATGGCGCATGGCGATTACATCAGCATACTGGCAAACTGTAAGGACGGTATCTTCCAGGCTTTCTCCTTTGGCGGTAGAGGATGTGGAAGCCTCTGCAAAACCAATTACCGAGCCTCCTAACCGAAGCATTGCGCTCTCAAAAGAGAGCCGGGTTCTGGTGGAGGGTTCGAAGAATAGAGTGGCCAGAATCTGTCCCCTGGTTAAATCCAGAGAGGGTCTGGATTTGAGTTCCTCTTTAAAGTTTTCCGCCACCTGGAGGACGTGCTCAATTTCCTCCCTGGTGAACTGTTTCCCTGTAAGAACGTGTTTTCCCTTTAAGTCGACCATTTTCTCACTCCTTTACATCTCCTTTATTAAGTCCGCTAAAGTATGAATTCCTTCCCTGATCTCCTCGGGTTTCAAGGCGCAAAAAGGAAGCCTCAAAAAATTATCGCCCTGGCCATCGGCGAAGAAGCCCCGACCATCGGTAAGCAAAATTTCCGCACCCTTTGCTTTTTCGAGGAGCTGAGGAGCGCTTATTTCTTTGTTCAAAGTAAGGCCCACGAAGAAACCACCTTCGGGCTTCACCCAGGTCCCCAGGTCAGAGAACTCCTTTTCCAGAGTATCGAGCATCACCTGCAGTCTGGGAGCATAAAGGGTATGGAGTTTATCGAGCTGTCCTGGCAGCAAGCCCTCTTTGAGAAACTCGTAAACCAGAGCTTGAGGAAGAAGAGAGGGGGTAATGTATGTACCCTCGGCTTGGAAAGCTAAGCGCTGGATCAATTCCCGGGGGCCATAGGCCAGACCGACCCTCAATCCGGGGGAAATGAGTTTGCTGAATGAGCTCAAGGTGATCGTGCGTTCCGGAGCAAAGGAGCGGATTTGGGGAAGTTCCTTTCCCCGGTAACGTAATTTCCGATAGGGGATGTCCTCCACGATCAGAAAGTCGAATTCTCGGGCAAGGGCTGCGATTTTTTCCCTTTTTTCTGCGCTCATGGTGGCGCCAGAGGGATTCTGGAAATCGGGAATAAGGTAAACCAGTTTTGGCTTATAAGAACGAACCGCCTTTTGGAAGGCTTCTATCTCTGGTCCATCCTCTTTAAGGGGAACACCAATTGCTGAACAGCCGGATCTCTTCAAGCTCTGAATCGCTCGGTCATAGGTGGGAAGTTCAACCAGCACTGAAGATCCTGGCCCTGCAAAACACTGTCCGATGAAGTTCAGAATCTGAAGGGCACCGTGGCTTAAAAGGATTTGATCTGGAGAAATCCCGTACTCCTCAGAAAGAAACTTCCTCAGCGGTTCAAATCCGAATGATGAACTGTATTGGAAAATCTGGGGCCCATAATCCTTGATAGCCTTTTGGGAGCAGGAAAGTAGCTCTTCCTGAGGAAAGGCTTCAACTGCGGGAACCCCACGGGTGAAACTGATCATCTCTTCATCCCCTTTCCAAATTAAATGAGTTCTCCTGGATCCACCTGGCCAGCACGCGTGGCAAAAAATTTCGAAGATCCAGGGCTGAGTTTAACCTCTCCATCCTGGAGAAGCACCCTTCCTCTCTGCATAGAGAAAACCGGTTTCCCCAGGCACTCCCTCTCGTGATAGAGGGTATAGCCTACAGTCGTATGCTGATTCTCATGCCTCAAGGTGTGCCTTAAAGCAGGATCGAAGACCACGATATCGGCGTCAGAACCCACTTGTATCGTTCCCTTCTGGGGGTACAGTCCGAAAATTTTCGCCGGGTTCTCGCACATGAGCTTCGCCAACCTGGGCAGGCTGATCCTTCCAGTGTTCACCCCCTCATCGTAGATCAGGGTGAGCATCGTTTCGCACTGAGGAGACCCGTAAGGCGCTTTAAAGAAGTCGTCGTCAATCTTTTTGGCTTTGGCTGCGTGATCAGAGCCGATGGTGTCAATGATTCCATTTTGAACCCCTTCCCAGAGAGCGAGCCGGTCAAATTCCCTTCTGATCGGGGGGCCTACTTTAGCCAGCGCACCGAACTTTCGATAAACATCCTCATTGAGACAGAGGTACTGAGGGCAGGTTTCGGCATAAACCCTGTGCCCTTCTTCCTTAATCCTCCTTATAACCGGCATGCTTTTTCCTGCAGAGTTGTGGACGATGTAAATGGGGCAACCAGCCACCTGGGCAATGCGGCAGGCCCGATTCACGGCCTCCGCCTCTAAAATATCCGGATTGGTCTCGAGGAAAACTTCCTTTTGAGGACGACCCTCTTTTATCAAAAGCTTGTCTTCCAGGTAATCGTTTGCCAGGCCATTTTCCGCATGTACCATGAGGAGTCCGCCTTCCTGCGCAATTATGTCTGCCGCGGCCATAAGCCAGTAGTCATCAGTCATCCACTTCAGTTTGGCATAGGCCATGAAGATCTTACCGGAGGTGACTCCTAATTTAAAAATCTCCGGAATCAGGGGAATCTGATTGGGAGCATCAAAAAAACCGGCATGAAGGCCGAAGTCCAGCACTGACTTTTCCAACCCCTCGTCTTTGAACCACTTCACCGTATCCAAAACTGGTTGGCCAGGCTTGATATAGGCGTAAAAAATCATGAATGTTGTTCCCCCATAAGCTGCTGCTCGGGCTGTCTCCAGGACTTTGTCTTCATAAACGGGGTGGGCATGGGGGTCAATTATTCCGGGTAGGACGTACTTTCCTGTGGCATCGAATACTTGCCTGACATCTTCCCGGGAAATATCCGGCGCGACCTGGGCGATCTTCTCACCGGAGACGGCCACATCTGACTTTTGAATACCCTCTCCCGTGACCACAAGCCCGCCTTTGATCAGATAATCAAACATCCTGGTCCTCCTATTCAGATGTTTTTACAGCAATGCAATCAATTTCTACCAGAGCATCAGGATCAGGTAAAGAGACAACCTCCACACAAGTTCGAGCAGGAAATCCATCAAGGAAAAACTCCCGATAAGCCTGATTTACCAGGGAAAAAAGTCGCATGTCCTTCAAAAAGATGTTGACTTTCAAAGCATTTTTCAAGGAAGAGCCCGCCTTCTCGAGAAAAAGAGAGATGTTTCTTAAAGCCTGCCTTGTCTGTTCCTTGGCATCCAATTTGGCAATCTCGCCTGTTTCAAAGTCCCTTCCCACTATTCCAGAGACGAAAATTAAATCACCATATTGGACTGTGGTCGAGAAGGGCAGGTTAGGATTAAGGGGCAATGAACGATGGATCTCTCCTTTGGGAATTTCTGGCATTTTTACCTCCTGCAATTATTAACATTTCCTACTTCCTGCATTATCTTATTAAATTTTTCGGCACTGATATTTCTCCCTGTAAGCACAAGAACAGTTTTCTTTTCATCGGGATTGATCTTCTTTGCGAGTAACGCAGCCAGAGTTACGGCGGCAGCTCCCTCCACTATCAATTGTTCCTCTCTTTGGAATAAGTGCATCGCTTCCTTTATCTCTTCTTCGCTTACTAAAACTACCCTATCAATTAGATGGTGAGAAATTTGAAAGGGAAGGGGGCTAAACCCTCCTGAAAGTCCATCCGCGATTGTAGGTTTTAAATCAATTCTTTCCCGGGGGAATCCCTCTTTTAGGGACAGGAAAGCTCCTGGAGCTGCTTCAGGCTCCACTCCGATGATTTCCAACTTTGGGTTCAAGGTCTTCATCATTACCGATGTTCCCGAGATCAACCCTCCACCTCCTACAGGGATAATTACCCTTTCCAGGTCAGGCAATTTATCCAAGATTTCCAGTCCGATCGTGCCCTGGCCGGCAATTGTCCAGGGATGAGCGTGGGAATGGACGTAATAGGAACCGGTATCCTTAACTACTTCCTGGGCTTTATCATAAGCCTCGAGGAAATCCTTTCCCCCTACTATTACCTCAGCCCCCAGGTTCTTCATCTTATCCAACTTGCATTTTTCCGCTGACTGCGGACAAAAAACCCTTACCTTCAGGCCTTTTGAGAGGATGGACACGGCATAAGAAAGCGCAATTCCATGGTTTCCGCTTGAAGCGGTTATCAGAATTCCCTCTTTATGAGTCTGAAGAAAGCTCAAAACCCAGTTAAATGCTCCCCGTACTTTGAAGGATCCGGTTAACTGCCAGCACTCCATCTTCAGGTAAATAGGAGTTCCCAAAAGCTTGCTCAAGGAATGGGAAAAAAGAAGGGGGGTTTTTAGGATATAGGGCTGGATCCTTCTTCTAGCCTGAACTATTTCGGCAGGAGAAAAATCGGACTCAGGCATTCAGCAGAAACTCCTCAACGAGTAATGTGGCATGCTTTATATCCTGAACCTTGAGCGCAGAAGACATAGAAGAAGTAATGGTGGGAAGCTCCCGGAACCCTGAACCGGTCAAAATGAGTACTGACATCTCTCCCTTTTTTACCATGCCCTGCTCAGCAAGCTTTAAGAAGCCCGCAAGGGCTGCGGCCGAAGATGGCTCCACAAAAACACCGTCCTTTCTGGCGAGCAATTCAAGGGAATCGAGCAGCTCGTGGTCCGAGAGCGAAACTGCACAGCCCCCAGAGTTCCGAATGGCCTGCAGGGCTTCTACTCCGTCAACAGGATATGCGTGTGCAAGTTTTACTCCCACGCTATCGATCGCTTCATCCATGCCTGAGGCAATCTCCCTAAGGTCCTCCTCAGTTTGGGCATTTAATTCAATAGCTCGCTCAAAGGTATTTAAGGTCTTCAGTTCACAGGCCACGAACCGAGGTATTTTCTCGGTAAAACCCATTTTCAGGAGTTCTTTGAAGCCGCGGTGGATGGCAGCAAGAGTTCCTCCTGATGCCCGGGGAACAAAAATCCAGTCCGGAACTGAACCCATTTTTTCCCAGATTTCGTAACTGATAGTTTTCGTGCCTTCATTTTGGTAGGGGTTACTGGGTCTGTGTGTGGTGGTCTCAAAGATTTTTTGTTTTACACAGGTTTCCTCCACAAAATCCAGTGCATCCTGGATCGTGCCCTCAAGCGGAATGACCAAAGCTCCGTAGATGATCATAGGTGCAATGCGGGAAAAAGGAGCATTTTCTGGGACGAGAATGGCGCATCTCATTCCTGCTCTTGCGGCGTAGGCTGCTGTCGCCAGGCCAGCGCTACCCATGGAGGCGTTCAGGCATGCTTTAAAACCAAGAGCCTTGGCCATGGAGATCCCTACAGACATCGCCCTGTCCTTTACTGACCCTGTGGGGTTGAGCCATTCGCATTTGAGAAACAGCCCCTCTGCAATGGAACTGGCAAGGAGGGGAGTATCACCTTCACCCAGGGAAACAGGCTCAAACTCTTCCGGTAAAGGAAGAAGCTCTCTGAACCTCCAGATTGTTTCCCCTTCATGGAAATGAGCCTCTTCCGGATAACGGAAAAATATCAAGCCGCCACAGTAAGGACACCTTCGTAGGTAAGTGAGGATATCAAATTTATGACCGCAGTTCTGGCAGTAAGGCTGAACTTTGATCTTCATGATCCCTATTTTCCACTTAAACTTCAACCGCCTTTGGTTGCCGGCGGACGGTTCGGGTAATTCCTTTCCTCTTCATTCTGTTTTCAAGAACAGTGGAGAATCTTGCAAGAGGGAGCAGGATAATCAGGTAAATAATGGTAGCTGCAACCAAAGGAGTAGGGTTTGCTTTCCAGGCTTGCAGGGTTATCGCTGTCTTCAGGAGTTCCATGATAGCTATGGAGGAGCAGATGGCGGTATCCTTGAGCATGGCCACGTAGTTGGAAGTTAGGGGAGGCATTACTACTCTCATGGCCTGGGGAAGAATTACAAGGCGCATGGTTTGCATAGTTGTGAGTCCCAAAGATCGGGCCGCTTCCACTTGGTTGTGATGAATGGACTCGATTCCTGCGCGGAAGATTTCGGAAATATATGCGGACGAATTGAGAGAAAGAGCCAGAATGCCTGAAACTGCGCTGGAAAGGGTGATGTTCAGATATGGCATAGCGTAGTAGATTATCATCATGAGCACTATGATCGGCATGGCTCTGAAGAAATCTACCCAGATGATGATGAAGGCGTTTAGAATGGGGTCGTTAAGGGAGCGGAAGACTGCCAGTAGGAGCCCCAAAAGCGTGCCAAAGATAGCTGCGAGAATTGCGATTTCCAGGGTCATGAGCAATCCTTGAAAGAGCTCCGCCCATCCAGTTACAGTTGAGCCATAGCTTCCTGTTTCGGAAAGGACCTTCCAGTTGAAGAAAGCGTATCCTAATTTGTCCCACTGCGCTCCCGAGTACCTGTAAAAAAGCCATGCAAAAAGAAATAGAATGAGCACAGCGCCAATGGCCTTAATCCAGTTTGGTTTCTCCACATCGGTTAAAATTAAGCCCGCCCAGATGAGAAAAAGGAGGAAGTAGAAGACAATGAACAACCACTGAGATAGGGTTTCTGGCAATCCTGGTCGGGGAAGAGCGAAACCAATTCCTATAAGAACAAGAAGGGAAACGAGGACAAACTCGTATTTTCGATACCAGGGCCAATGTCCGTAACGCTCCCTCCAGCTTGCTTTTTCAATACAGTTTTGTTTTTTTGCCTTATTGTTCTTCGTTTCCATAAGTTTTGCTTTACAGGATCTTGCTCAAGAATTCCTTTGTCCTCGGATGCTTGGGACTGTTGAAGAGTTCATTAGGAGTTCCCTCCTCTATTATGCAACCATCAGCAAGGACTAGTACCCGGCTTGCCGCTGCCCGGATGAAACCAAGCTCGTGGCTGACCACAATCATGGTCATGCCTTCCGCTGCCAGGTTCTGCATTACGTCCAGAACTTCTCTGATCATTTCAGGATCAAGAGCAGAGGTGGGTTCATCAAAAAAAACCATATGTGGTTGCATTGCAAGGGCCCTGGCGATGGCCACTCTTTGTTGTTGTCCACCAGAAAGTTGATCCGGATAAGCGTGCGCCTTCTCTTCCAAGCCTACTTTCTTGAGCAGTTCCAATCCCCTCTGTTCCGCCTCCTTTTCGGGAATTTTCCGAACGTGTACTGGGGCGAGTTTTATATTTTCAATGGCCGTCAGGTGGGGAAAGAGATTGTAGCTCTGAAAGACAAAGCCAATCTCTGATCTGATCTTATTAATATCTACACGAGGACTGGTAATATCCACCCCTTCTATTAAGATCTTGCCTGAACTCGGCTCCTCCAAGCGGTTAATGCACCTTAAAAATGTGCTCTTTCCTGCACCCGAAGGTCCAATTATTGCCACCACTTCTCCTTTAAAAACTTTAGCGTTGATACCCTTTAAAACGTGGTGATCCTTGAAGTACTTGTGTAGATCAACCGTTTCAATCATTACCTGGCGCTCTTCACCCATTTTTTGCTCCTTTTTTCGAGATAGCTAGAGAACCTTGTTAAAGGCAAAAGCACTAGTATATAGATTAAAGCAACGGTAACGAGCGGGGTTGGATTAGCTTTCCAGATCATCGTTTGAATTCCCTTGTAAAGCAGCTCTGGCAACCCGATGATCGTGGCCAGAGCGGTATCCTTTAAAAGCGCTACCATCAATCCGGTCAAAGGAGGAACGACTACCCTGACAGCCTGAGGAAGAATTACAAGGCGCATAGCCTGAAGCGGTCTCAGCCCTAGTGATCGCGCTGCCTCAACCTGAGCCCTGTGGATGGACTCTATTCCAGAGCGGAAGACTTCAGCCACGTAAGCAGAGTAGTTGAGGGAGACGGCTAAGATAGCCGCAAGGTATGGATCCAGGGCAATCCCCAGAAACGGAAGGGCGTAATAGACAAAAACCAGAAGAACAATGAGGGGGATGGCGCGGAAAAAATCAATGTAAATCACCAGGAAAAACTCCAGGATGGGGTTTTTGAAAGACCGCATAACGGCTATGATCAAACCCAGTAAGGTTGAAATTACCATAGAAACAAAGGCCAATTTAAGAGTCATCTCGAGTCCCAATAGCAACTCGGACCAAGCCCCCTGAAGCATGCTAGGGTTCAAGAAAGTTCTGGTAAAAAGGTCCCAGCGCGCCCCTGAGTAGCGGTAAAAGCAGAGTGCAAAGACGAAAATCAAACCGATGGCGGCAATGGCCCTCAACCATCTGGGCTTTTCTGCGTCAGCGAGAACCCCAATCACCCAGAGGAGTACGAAGAGGATAAAGAAGAGGATTAAAAACCAGCCACAAGCATTTGCCGGTCGGGCAACCGGCAAGAAAAACCCCAGGATAAAAATTATCAAAACGAGGGGGAGCAGAAACTCATACCTCTTGTACCAGGACAGGTGTCCGAATTTTTCTCTGTATCTCTGATAAAAGCTTTGACGTACTTGATTTCTTTCCATCACTTTTTTGCCGGCCCCGGCTTCAAAGCCGGGGCCGGTTCTCCTTTACTTATTGTTCGGGGACATATGGGGTAGTGAAAACTTTCACCGTGGGGCTATCGGGATCGGGATCTTTCCCAAACCACTTCCTGTAAATATTAGCTAAGGTGCCGTCCTGCTTCAGTTCGTTCTGGTACTTGTTGAACTCATCTCGCAGGGGATCACCCTTGCGGAAGAAGACAGCCTGCATAAAAGTCTTATTGGCTTTCAGTCTGACCTCCAGGTCCGGCTTATCTTTGATATAGTACTCTACCGTAGGAAGATCGCCAACTACACCGTCAATTCTCCCAGCGATGAGATCTAAGAAGGCGTCTTGGATGCGGTCGTATCCTTTAATCTCGAAGGGTCCATACTGAGGAAGCATTTCTTTCAGCCAGGCATCGTTGGAAGATCCGGACTCAGCGCCGAAAACCTTACCCTTCATATCCTCAAAGGACTTGATTGTACTATCTTTCTTGACGCAGAGAGAGGTATCAGAGGCATAATACGGATCGGCGTAGTCGAATTCCTCGGCTCTCTTCTTGGTGACGAAGATGGAAGAAGCTGCAGCGTCCCACTTTCCGGCTAATAGTCCAGGAAGGATGCCAGAGAACTGGAGATCCGTCCACTCCACTTTTGCCCCCATTCTCTTGGCAACCTCTTCCACCATCTCATATTCAAAGCCCGTATTTTTTCCGCCCTCCTTGAAGACCCAGGGTACGTTACCAAAGTTACCAGCCACCTTCAATACCCTCTGAGAAGGGGATGGCGAAGGAGTAGTACTAGGAGACTGGCTTGTAGGGGTAGAGGGTGCGGCGCATCCGGTCACTAAAAGTCCTACAACCAGAACGACGGCAAGGACTAAAATTACAAACCTCTTCATTTGCTCAAACCTCCTTCATAATTTTTTTTACTTGCAAAACCTCCTCTTTTCTTCCCCAATGATCACCTCCTCATTTGAATTCTTTCTTTGGAGGTACGGCGTAGAGGCCCAGTTTGCAGTGTTTCAGGCCGAGATCAGAGATCGCTTCGGCGACCTTTAAAGTCACGGCCGAGGGATCAAGAACAACCACTTTCAGTTCGCGTTCAACCTTTTCCCCATACCCCGCCATTCCAGCACAACCAAGGACAATTACCTCGGCTCTGTCTTGCTCTATTGCTTCTTTTGCAACCTTTATTATTCGCTCCTGAGCGAGATCGGGATTAGCATCAGTATCGGCAACAGAGAGATCCAAAGGACGAACTGAAGCCAAAAAATGACCAAGTCCTAACTCGTGGACCTGCTGAACCTTGTGAGGAACTCTTTCTTTCCTGTTAGTAATTATCGTAAAACGGCTGCCAAGCAGACAGGCAATGTGAAGTGTAGTCTCCATGATTCCCAGAACAGGAATGTCGGAAATCTCCCTGCTCGCTTTGAGGCCAGGGTCTGAAAAGCAAGCAATGATAATGGCATCAAATTTATCCTCGTTTGCTTTTTTAATCATATCTAGCATGTTTACGGTAGCCCAAGCCTCTTCATAAGCCGACTCGATTGTGACAGGTCCATGCTCGGGATTGATGACCGTCAAATCGGTATCAATCCTTTTTATCCCCTCAAGCACCTTCTTCAAATGTTCGGTCATAGAAGCAGAGGTGTTGGGGTTAATAACCATTATCCTCATTTCATGCCTCCCATTTCTCTTCCGGCCTCAAACGCCTTGAGATTCACTTCCAAATACTTTGGCGCAACGAACTGCCGAACTGCGTCTCTCCAGAATTCGGGTGGAATCTGAAGCAAGGTGGAAAGAAAGCCGATCAGGACGGTGTTTGTGACTCTGGAATTTCCTAATTCGAGAGCGGTCTTTAAGGCATCAACAAGGTATAATTCCCTGACCTCTCCTTTAATCCGGGCGAAAATTTCCTCCTCTTTAGGGTATTCCTCTTTCCCAATATTCACAGAGACAGGCGGGATTTTTTGGGTATTGAGGACTACGGTTCCCGAATCCTTCATGAAGATTAACCGCCTCAGACCCTCCAGGGGTTCAAAAGCCACCATAATGTCGATCTCTCCGGTTCCCACCATGGGGGCATGGATCTCTTCCTTGTTCCAGCGCACATGAGAGATCACGCTCCCGCCTCTTACTGCCAGACCAAGGACGTCGGATTTTTTTACGTGATACCCAGCCTTGAGGCCTACTTCTGCTACGATGTCGCTAGCCACAACCGTTCCCTGGCCCCCTACGCCGCAAATGAGAAAATTCAAGGCTTTCATTCTTTCGCCTCCAGTTTTCCTGTCTGATAAATAGCGGAGGTTGGACACACCTGGCTGCATACCCCACAACCATTGCAGAGGACTGGGTCGATTTGGGCTTTTTTGCGCTTGTTCTTGGGGTTGATTTCCTCTGATTTGAAAACCGCCGGGCATCCAACTTTTAAACAGGTCTCACAGGCAATGCATTTTTCCAGGTCCACGGCATAAGCGGGTTTGGGCTTGCGGCTGACAAAAATGCACTCTCCCTTCGTAATCATCACAGCCGGACTATCCTCCCACGCTAGACACTCTTTGAGGGTGCTTTCCACTTCTTTTACGTTAAACGCGTTGACTGAGCGAACCAACTTAACTTTCATAGCCTTAACCAGTTCTTGGATATCAACTCTCTCTGTCGGTTCTCCCATGAGCGTTCGATCCATTCCGGGATGGTCCTGATGTCCGGTCATGGCCGTCGTGCTGTTGTCCATTATGATTACGACCCCCTTGCTGCGGTTATGAACCATATTCACTAATGGGGGCATTCCGGCGTGGAAAAAGGTAGAATCACCAATTGTGGCCACGGCCCTTTCCGGGGAACCGGAAATAAAAATCCCATGCAATTGACCCAGGGAAGAGCCCATTGATCCCATGGTGTGCTGGGCGTTGAAGGGTGGCAGAGAACCCAGATTGTAACACCCGATATCCCCGGTCACGGGAACCTTGAATTTCGCCAAAGCATAGAAGGTTGCCCGGTGAGGACAGCCAGGGCAAAAAACGGCAGCTCGAGTGGGAAGATTTCCCACATCGATCACTTTTTTCTTTGGTTGGTTCTCGATGAGACCAGCTTCAGCAGCCAGTTCCTTCATCCTTTCCGGAAGAATTTCATCATAAGGGGGGAAGATATCCTTCCCTCTGGCTTGTACGCCCATTGCCTTGATCTGGGTCTCCAGGAAAGGATCAAGTTGCTCAATTACGAGAACAGTTTTCACCCTCGAAGCGAAATCCTTAATCAAGCGCTCGGGAAGAGGATGAATCATCCCAAGTTTTAAAAAAGAAGCGCGCGGAAAAACCTCGCGCGCATACTCGTAAACTATGCCGGAAGAGATGATCCCCAGATCCATCTCCTGCCAGATTATCTTGTTCAATTCAGAATTTTCCGCCCACTCCTTCAATCTCTGGAAACGTTCCTGGATAATCGGGCGTTTTTTTCTGGCAAATAACGCGTTGCAGTTGTACTTCTCTATGTCCCTGGGGAACTTTTTCGGTTGGGGGGTATTATCGATTCTTTCGCCCAGGATCACTTCAGATTTGGAGTGTGCGATGCGCATTTCGGAACGGATGACGAAAGGGGTATCAAATTCCTCTGATAACCTCAGGGCCAAAACCACCATGTCCTTGCATTCCTGGGAATCGGAGGGTTCAAGCATGGGAACCTTTCCCAGAATGGAGTACCAACGATTGTCTTGTTCGTTCTGGGAACTAAACATTCCCGTATCATCGCAAACTACTACAACCAGTCCAGCTTCAAGACCGGTGTAAGACAAATAGAAAAGAGAGTCGGAAAGGACGTTCATGCCCACGAGTTTGGTAGTCACCATCGCCCTGACGCCGGAATATGCTGCCCCAGCTGCGGCATCCATAGCCACCTTTTCGTTGGTTGACCACTCAGCGTATATGGCCTCGCGATAAACACGCGAAACAGTCTCCAGAATCTCAGAGCTCGGTGTGCCGGGATAACCGCATGCTACTTTGACCCCTCCCTCGAATGCCCCCCTGGCAATTGCTTCATTTCCCGTTAAAAGTGTTTTCATTAGCAGTTTCACCTCAATTCCATTAATGCGTCGACCACCAGAACTCCCTGATCCTCTGGCATTATGAAAAGAGGATTTATGTCTAAAGCTTTTAAGTAAGGGGATAAATCCAAGGCCAGTTTTCCTAACTGAACTAAAGCGCGATAAAGGGCGTCATGATCCCCTCTTGGTTTTCCCCTGAAACCGGAGATCAGTTTTGCAATTTTGGTTTCTTGTACCATTTCTTTCGCTTCTTCTTGGTCCAGAGGAGGAAGGCGCAGAGAAGAATCATGGATCAGCTCAACAAAGATTCCCCCTGAACCGAAGACCAGAACCGGTCCAGAATAGGGCTCGTAAATAATTCCCAGAATTGCTTCGGCTACTGGCTCAAGGAAGGAGCCAAGGAGGAACTCCTCCACGTCCGGAAACTTTTCCTTCAAAAGCGAGAAAGATCTTTTAAGTTCCTCCTCGTCCCTGATCCGCAGAATTACACCCCCTACTTCCGTTTTATGGGGATACCTTGAGGAGTGAATCTTAAGAGTTAGGGGATAACGGAGTTTCCGGGAAAAATTGATTGCTTCCTTCAGGTCGTGAACCAAGAACTCTGGAACGCGGCGAATTCCGTAAAATTCCAGAATGCGCTTAGCTTCATTCTCGGGAAGAAACCCCTTTTTGCCTCGAATAGCTGACAAAATGGGAGCTTGAAGGGAAGGTTGATAGACTGGCTGGTCCTGCTTCTGCCAGCGCGAATACCTGAGGAAGTTGCTCGCGGCTTTTAGGCTCTCCCTGGTCCCCTGGAGACAAGGAACTCCGCAATCCTCTAAAATCCTTCTAATTTTTTGATCAAACCCGCTGGAGATATTGGAGAAAAAGATGATTTTCTTCCCACTTTTTATCCTTGTCTCCCGGGCAGCACGGGCAATAGTCTGATACTGAAGAGATTGAGCGGGAGAAAGATCAGAAGTGGCATCCAGAGAGACAAGAATCATGTCAAGATCTTCTTGAGCAAGAAGCTCCATAGAAGGTGGATAAGTGCTTTCAAGATCTCCAGAACCCCAGGCATCAAGGGGATTAGAAATTGTGGTAAACGGAGGAAGCACTCTGGCTAGTTTTTCTTGGGTTGAGGGCGAAAAAGAAGGGAAATCAAACTCGAGGCCCTCGGAGATGTCTGCAATCAATCCAATTTCTCCCCCTGAGACCGTAATTGCCCCCACTTTATTTTGCCCTGCGAGTTCCTTCCGGTACCGCAGAAGAACCTCACAGGTTTCCAGCATTTCATCAAGGTCCTCTACCTTGATGAACCCCAATTTTCTGAAAAGTGCGTCGTAAATTCGATCTGAGCCAGCTAGAGCCCCAGTGTGAGCAACGGTTGCCCTCTGAGCCAATTCCGACCTTCCTACTTTCAGAACAACGATCGGTTTGTTCAGTTCTTTGCTTCTTTTTGAAATTTCAAAAAGAAGCTCTGGTTTCCGGAAGCCCTCTATGAATAAAGCAATCACTTCGGTCTCCGGATCTTCAAGAAGAAAGGAGACATAATCCTCACTCGTAAGAACAGCTTCATTACCTGTAGATACGATTTTCGAAAAACCAATTCCTCTTCCGGAATTGGTAAGAGCAAGGCATATGGAGCCGCTTTGGACAACGCAGGAAAGTCCACCCTTTTTTAAATGATTATTCAGCGGGGCGCTGAAGCTTGAAAAAGGTTTGGAGAGGTTGACCAAGCCAACGCAGTTGGGACCGCAGAAAAGCAACCCGGTCTCTTCAGCCAAAGTCCGCAATTCATGCTGGAGTGCTTTACCTTCTTCTCCGGCCTCTGCAAAACCTGAAGCAAAAGCCCAGGAAGCCTTAACCCCTTTTTCCTGGCACTCTTTCAAGGCGGGAATAACTTTGTCCCGGGAAAGCAAAATAGCTGCAAAATCAATTTCCTCGGGAATTTCCTTCACGGAAGAAAAGCAGGGAAGACCAAGAACAGTTTTCCTTTTGGGGTTAACTGGAAAAACTTTTCCCGAAAACCCGACCAAGCGGAGATTCTCTAATACGTTCCGTCCCGCTCCAGGGTTTTCTGAGGCTCCAATAACTGCTATGCTTCTGGGAGAAAAAAGAGAAGATAAATCTTTGTACATGCTCGTATAGCCATTATCGCTTATTTTGTTCCACATTATGAAACAGAGTTTCACAATTTGTTAGAACTATGATATATAAGAAAAAAGGGTGCCGTCAAGAGGGTAAAAGCAATGGTGAAAAAAAATGAAGAAAATCGCTCTGGAATTCAGGTCCTGAACAAGGCAGCGGCAATTCTAATAGAATTGTCTCGTTTTCAACAAGAGGCGGAATTATCCGAGCTGGCGCGGCGCACAGGGGTGACCAAAAGCACCTGCTCCCGGATCCTCACAACCTTGAAAGCCTGGAAAATAGTAAGACAGAACCCAGTCACGAAGAGATACGGTCTAGGTCACGCCCTGATCCATTTAGGAAATCTTGCCTCCTCTCAACTTTCCCTTCCTGAGTTGTTCCACTTCCGCCTAGAAAAACTCATGGAGTTGACAGGAGAAACCGCCTCGCTTGTAATCCTGGACGAAGACCGGGCTGTTTACATTGATCAGGTCCCCTCTAAGAGCATGATCCGATCCTTTCCTTCCGTAGGATCCGCTGTTTACCTTCACTGTACTGCAGTTGGTAAGGTTCTTTTGAGCGGACTATCCCCCGAAAAACTTGAGCAGGTCCTCTCAGAACCTCTTACCAAATTTACCCCAAAAACTATTACCGATCCTGAAAAACTGAAAAAACAGATCGAGGAGATCAAACTTAAGGGGTACTCGGTGGATGATGAGGAAACGGAGCTCGGTGGCCGATGCATCGCTGCTCCCATTTTTAATTCCAGTGATCAAGTGATCGCCGCTGTGGGAATTTCTGGCCCTTCTATGAGAATTACCAAAGAGCGAATTCCCAACCTTGCCAAGATTGTTATGGGAATAGCCAAGGAGATTTCCGCAGAGTTGGCTTTTCCCTCTTTCAAGTTCGCCAAGAAAAAGGAGGAATGCAAGTGAAAATTTCAAACAAAGCCAATTCTATGCCTTCTTCTGGAATCAGAGAAATAATGGAGTTAGCATGGAATACTCCAGGATGCATTCACTTGGAGGTAGGACAACCAGACTTTCCTACCCCCGAGCACGTTAAAGCTGCAGGAATAAAAGCGATTGAAGACAACTTCACCACCTACACTTCATCCCGTGGAATTCCGGAATTAAGGGAAGCGATCTGCCAGAAACTGAAAAGTCAAAACCATATTAACGCCAATGGCAACAACATCACTGTCTGTCCGGGGGCAGTTACCGCTTTAAACTCAGCCTTAATGGCAATCCTTGAGGATGGCGATGAGGTCATCCTCCCGGATCCCGGGTGGCCCAACCCTGAAATGATGACAATCTTTCTAGGGGCTGTTCCAGTTCATTACCACCTCCAACCCTCCCTAGGGTTTCTTCCTGACCTAAAAGAGCTAAAGGGCTTGATTACCCCAAAAACTAAGGCCATAGTAGTAAACACGCCTTCTAATCCCACTGGCGCTGTATTTCCCGAAGAACTGCTAAGGGGAATTTACGAATTGGCCTCTAGACACGATCTCTACCTGATTACCGATGAAATTTATGAGGACCTGGTTTTCGAGAGACCACATTTTTCAATAGCGAGCTTGGACAGCGAAAACAGAGTAATCAGCGTTTTCGGCTTTTCCAAAAGTTTTGCTATGACCGGGTGGCGTCTGGGATACCTTTATGCTCCAGAGGAGGTTTCTAAGGTGGTGACCAAACTCCAGGAACCTCTTGTTTCCTGTCCCTCCTCCATTTCACAGAAAGCCGGCGTCGCAGCTTTGAATGGCCCGCGTCGAGCCGTGGAAATGATGAGGGATACTTACCGAAGGAGACGAGACCTGGCTGTAGAAATCCTGAAAAAGTACGACCTCTACGAGTATACTCCAGGAGGGGCCTTTTATATAATGGTCAATGTAGGAAAGTTGGGAGAAAATTCCCGGGAAGTGGCAAAATTCCTCCTCAGGGAATACCAAGTAGCAACTGCTCCGGGAACAGCCTTTGGCCAGAGTATGAGAAAGTACGTGCGCGTCAGCCTGGCTGCTTCTGATTCAGACATAAAAACCGGCCTGGAGAGGATTTGCCGCGCCGTAGAGGAAGCAAAGTCCCGAATTAAATCAGGGTCTTAGCCAATTTTTCAAAGTCAGGGAAGGCCTCGAGTTCGATCCAGCGGATTCTCTGATCTCTCTTAAACCAGGTCATCTGGTGCTTGGTGAACTGTAAACTCCTCTTGATAATCAGCTCTTTAGCTTCCCGAACAGTTAGCCTTCCCTTGAGGAGTTCGATTACCTCTTTGTATCCAATAGACTGCATGGGAATCAGATCAGGCCCGTAACCCCTTTCAAGCAGGGATTGCACCTCCTCCACCAGACCCCTTTCGAACATCTCCTCGGTCCTCTTTTCCAGCCTGCGCCTAAGGTCCTCTTTCTCCATGCGCAGGCCCACAATCCGAAATCCCTCGACCTCAGTTTTTCGGTAAGTAAACGAGGAAAGGGGTCTACCTGTGAGTTCCCAGACCTCAAGAGCTCTAATTATCCTCTTTAAGTCGTTAGGATGGATCCGGGAAGCGGAGATGGGGTCAATTTCTTTAAGCCTCGAGTGGAGAAAATTGCTCCCTTTCTCCTGAGCCTCCCTCTCCAGGCTTTCTCGCAATTGGGGATCAGCCCCCACTGTGGGGAAAAAGAAACTTCCCATAAGGGCGTAAAGATAAAAGGGGGAACCGCCGACAATCATGAAGGGAATTCCCTGGGTTTCAAGTTCGGACATCTTTTCCTTCCCTGTAGCCTGGAAATCAGCAACTGAAAAGTGTTCATTCGGCCAGGCGAGGTCGATCAAGTAATGGGGGGCTTTTTCTCTTTCCTCTGGAGTCGGTTTGGCCGTGCCGATGTCCATGAGCCTGTAGATCTGACGGGAATCAGCGGAAAGAATATGAAAACCAGCTCTGGAAGCCACTTCCACTGCCAGAGCAGTCTTACCTACTCCCGTGGGGCCAACAATTACTAAGATATCTTCCCTCTCAGGGACCAAGGTGTGACCTCTTCAATTTCCACCTGAACCAGCTTCCCCATCAAGGCATCCTCACCCTGGAAGAAAACTTCCTTGTTGGTGCGGGTCCTTCCTACAAAGTGGCCTTTGGGGTCTTTCCCCTCCACAAGGATCTCTACGGTTTTGCCCTTAAGATTTAAATTTCTGAAGAGGGCATGCTTTTTCTGCTTCTCCTGAAGGTAATACAGTCTTCTCAGCTTCTCAGAAGAAGGAATAGGATCCCCCAGAGCGAAGGCCGAGGTTCCCGGACGGGGAGAGTAAGTAAGAATATAAGCGCTGTCAAAGCGCACCTTTTCCATCAAATCCACGGTCTCCAGGAATTCCTTCTCTCCCTCTTCCGGGTATCCTACGATGAGATCTGTGGTGATCGAGGCCTGCGGAATCTCATTCCGGATAAAGGAGACCAGCTCAAGATACTCCTCCCTGGAATAGCCCCTATTCATGGATTCCAGCACCTTATTGGAACCAGATTGCACGGGCAAGTGGAAGTGCTCGCAGACCCTGGGAAGGTTTTTTATTTTCAGGACCTGGGACCGGGTGAAATCCCTAGGATGAGATGTCGTATATCGGATTCTGGAAATCCCCTCAATCCTCGCTACTTCCTCAAGCAACCTTTCAAAGCTCCAACCAGGAATTTCTTTTCCGTAGGCGTTCACATTCTGCCCCAAAAGTATCACTTCGGGAAAACCGCAATCCGCTACTTCCCTGACCTCCCTGAGGATTTCCTCTGGCGGGCGGGAGCGCTCCCTCCCCCGGACAAAGGGCACCACGCAGTAAGAGCAGAAATTGTTGCAACCTAATGTGACATTCACATAGGCGGTGACGCTCCTTCTCCTGAGGTACCGGAGTGGTGGTAGCTTCTCTGGAACTGGCATTTTTCTTTCCCGGAGAACGGAGGCCAGAACCACCGGAAAAGAATCCAGTTCCTCCGGGCCTATAAGGAAATCGATAAAGGAAAGCTTCTCTAAATACTCGCGAGCTCTCGCGACCATGCACCCCATTACTCCCACACAAACTCGCGGGTGGTTCGATTTCATTTTTCGAAGATCACCCAGGAATGTCCTGACTTTCTGCTCCGCTCTGTCCCTCACGGAACAGGTATTGAGAATAATCAGGTCAGCCTCCTCCAGGGTGCCTGAAGAATAGCCAAAATCTTCTACCACGCCGGAGATCAACTCCGAATCGTGAAGGTTCATCTGGCAGCCGTATGTCTTCAGAAAGTACTTCATCTTTTTGATAATAACTGACTTGATAAAAATTTAAAGGGAGGGAGCCCTGCTCCCTCCCTTTGAGGATTCCCAGAAAACCCCTCTCAGGCTTTTTTCCTTGGTTCTAACAACAACCTGATTGCCGTTTTCTGTTCCCCCTCGACCTCCACCTGTGCAAAGCCCGGGACACAGACCAGGTCGATTCCGTCATTTTGTAAAAAGTTGCGCGCAATCGCCACAGCCTTGATGGCCTGATTTACAGCCCCAGCTCCAATGGCTTGAATTTCTGCGCGCTGGCTCTCTCGCACGGAACCCGCGATGGCCCCTGCGACAGAGTGTGGATTTGAGTTTGCAGCTACTTTTAACATCTTGTCACCTTGGTTCAATTATAAATTTGATCGCCGACCTGGGAGAACCATCAATTTCCACCTCCGTGAAGGCTGGGACGCAAATGAGGTCCACCCCATTCGAAGCAACATAGCCACGCGCGATTGCAATGGCTTTCACTGCCTGGTTCACCGCCTTGGGTCCAATAGCTTGAATCTCTGCGTGCGCCCCCTCACGGATCGAGTTAGCTACTGCACCCGCAACGGCCCTTGGGTTCGAGGTTGACGCAACTTTCATGATTGCCATGTACTTGCCTCCTCTCAACGATCGAGCTTTGCGCTAATTATTTTAACATACCTAAGGAATGTATTGGAACCTTTCCATGGAAATTGCTTTTCCAGTCAACTCGTCGATCGTTATTTTTACCCCGCATAGCCTGGGATCTCTTTTCGCCACTTCGAATCTCACTGGCAATCCGGTCAAAAATTTTGCGAGGACAGCTTCCTTATCCACTCCAATCACGGAATCAAACGGGCCGCTCATCCCGATATCGGTGATGTAAGCTGTTCCTCCGGGAAGAATCCTCTCATCTGCAGTTTGAACATGGGTATGGGTACCACATACGGCGCTGACTTTGCCATCAAGGAACCAGCCCATGGCCACTTTTTCTGAGGTAGCCTCCGCATGAAAATCCACCACGATGTTTGGGGTAATCTGAGAAAGCTGGGCGACTTCCTTTTCTCCCCGTTTAAAGGGGCAATCAATAGGTTCCATGAAAACCCTTCCTAAAAGGCTAAGCACGGCAACCTTTACCCCCTCCTTTTCCCAGATGTAAAAATAGTTCCCTGGAGCTCCCTCGGGGTAGTTTGCAGGGCGGATCACCCTGGGCTCTTCGTTGATGTACTCAATGATTTCCCTCTGCTTCCAGATGTGATTACCTCCCGTTAAAACGTGGATACCGCAAGCGAAAAGCTCTTCCGCAATCTGTGGAGTTAAGCCACTTCCTCCTGCGGCGTTTTCCCCGTTAGCGATTACCAGGCTGGGAGCGAATTCCTCAATCAAGTGAGGAAGGCCATTCTGCACAATCTGGCGTCCCGGCTTTCCCACGATGTCGCCAATGAACAAAATCCTGATCATTTATTTAGCGTAGTCCACCGCGCGAACTTCCCTGATTACTGTTACCTTGATTTGACCGGGATAGACCATTTCCTGCTCCACCTTTTTGGTGATGTCGTGAGCTAATTTCACTGCAGACACGTCATCAATCTGATCCGGCTTGACCATGATGCGAATCTCCCTGCCAGCCTGGATGGCATAAGCTTTTTCCACCCCAGGGAACGAGTCAGCGATGGACTCCAGGGACTCAAGACGCTTGATGTAAGTCTCCAGGCTTTCCCTTCTCGCTCCCGGACGAGCAGCGGAAATGGTGTCGGCTAACTGGATCAGCACAGGGTACACAGTCTTCTGCTCCACATCTCCATGGTGAGCGGCAACCGCATGAATAACGTCCTCGGGCTCATTGTACTTGCGTAAAAGGTCAGCTCCCACAACAGCGTGGGATCCCTGATACTCGTGACTTAAGGCTTTGCCGATATCGTGCAGGAGCCCGGCCCGCACGGCAATCCCTGCATCCAGTTTAAGTTCAGCGGCAATGAGGCCAGCAAGGTGTGCCACTTCAATAGAATGTTGAAGGACATTTTGGCCATAACTCGTCCGGTAGTAAAGGCGACCCAGCATCTTCACCAGATCAGGGTGCAGACCGCGGACTGAGGTCTCCATAATAGCCCTTTCGCCCTCCTCCTTTATGCGCTCATCCACCTCTTTCTGGGCTTTCTCTACCATTTCCTCAATTCTGGCAGGATGAATTCTTCCGTCCATGATCAATTTTTCCAATGCTATTCGGGCTACCTCTCGCCTTACGGGATCGAAGGCAGAAAGGGTCACGGCTTCAGGAGTATCATCGATTACCACGTCTACTCCGGTGATGGTCTCGAAAGCGCGAATGTTGCGCCCCTCTCTTCCAATAATCCTTCCTTTCATATCATCGGAAGGAATGGGAACCACAGAGACTGTGGCTTCAGTGGCGTGATCTACTGCTGTCCTCTGCAGGGCAGAGATCAGAATATCCCTGGCCCTGGATTCTGCCTCCTCCCGGACCTCATCCTCCAATTCCTTCATTCTCTTGGCCAGATCATGGCGATATTCCTCTTCCGTCTTTTTGAGGAGGATCTCCCTGGCCTGGTCCTGAGTGATGCCGGAAATCCTTTCCAGCTCCTTCTTCTCAGCCTCAATTTGTTTCACCAGCGTTTCCCGCAGTTGATTAATTTCCTGTTCGCGGGAATTTATATTACGTTCACGCCTTTCCAGGTTCTCCAGGCGCCTATCCAGAATTGATTCTTTCTGGAGCACTCTCTTTTCCAGGCGCTGGATTTCAGCGCGTCTTTCCCTTATTTCCCTTTCCGCTTCGCTTTTTAAACGAAATGCCTCGTCTTTGGCTTCAATCAAGGCCTCTTTCTTTTTAGCTTCGGCTTCTTTTCTGGCCTCCTGAATAATCTTCTCCGCACTCTCTCGAGCCTTTCCTAATTTGCGGTGGGAGAGAAAATCAAAAAGAAGATATCCTAGCCCAATGCCAAGGACGAGTCCAACAAAAATCCATAAAATGTCCATTTCTCTCATCCCCTTCTTTCAGAGGATGAGCGAAACCTTTAGGAGCCTTTGAGCTTCATAAGCACCCGGTAAATCACGGAAGAGGAAAATCCCTTCGCTTTTAAGAAGGACGCCGTCTTTCTGTATCTTTCCTCGGGGTCAGAGTATGTGCGCCATTTCTTCTCTGCCAATTTCCAGGCCACCTCTTCCTCTTTTTCCTCAATGTAGGGTTCAGCGACTTCCTGGATCAGCTTTTCTGGAATTTTCTTTACTTTTAGTTCCCTCTTTATTATAAGGCTCCCTCTGGGCATAACCTCAGTGCGATGATGGAGCCAGGATTCGAGGAATTTACCGTCGTCGAGCAATTCTTCCTCCTCCAGTTTTATCAAGGCGGCCTGTGTGACCTCCGGGGAAAAGGATTTCCTTCTGAGGTAATCCTCCACCTCTCCCCTGCTCCTCGGCCTGATTCTTAAATATCGAATAGCCGCCCGAATAGCTTTAAGGCTTTCCTCGGTTTCGCTCATCACAGATTTATACTTCGAAAGTTCCGTGTTCCTCCTCTCCTAATGTCATTGGTATTTTCACGTTATTTATGTTCTGGCGGATTTTCTCCTCCAGCTCCTTAATCAATTCCTGGTGTTCCTCCAGATAGGCTTTAACGTTCTCCCGTCCCTGGCCGAGCCGCATCTCATTGTAGGAGAACCAGGCTCCAGTCTTATTAATGACTCCCAGAGAAATAGCCAGGTCCAGTACGCAGCCTACCCGGGAGATTCCCTTTCCGTAAATGAGGTCAAATTCCGCCTGGCGAAACGGGGGTGCCAGCTTGTTTTTGGTCACCTTGACCCGCACCCGGGAACCAATCATCTCATTTCCCTGTTTGATGGTGTCCACGCGGCGCATCTCCAGGCGAACAGAGGAATAGAATTTCAGGGCCCTTCCTCCGGGAGTAACCTCAGGATTTCCGAACATCACGCCCACCTTTTCCCTGAGCTGGTTTGTGAAGACCACGCAGGTATTGGATCGAGAAATCGCCCCAGCCAGTTTGCGGAGTGCCTGGGACATCAGTCGCGCCTGCAAGCCAATGTAAGCGTCTCCCATTTCCCCTTCTAACTCGGTTTTGGGAACGAGAGCGGCTACGCTGTCAATGGCTACCACGTCCACTGCTCCGCTGCGCACCAGAAGCTCAGCGATGTCCAGAGCCTGTTCTCCAGAATCCGGCTGGGAGACGTAAAGGTTCTCTATATCCACCCCCAGGTTTTTAGCGTAAGATGGGTCGAGCGAGTGCTCGACATCAATGAAGGCGGCTTTTCCGCCAGCTTTCTGCGCTTCCGCAATGATGTGCAGCACAAGGGTGCTTTTTCCAGAGGACTCCTGCCCGTAGATCTCCACTATCCTCCCTCTGGGAACCCCGCCAATGCCCAGGGCCATATCCAGAGTGAGAGCACCCGTAGGAATGACGTCCACGCTCAGGCGCGTGGATTCTCCGAGACGCATAATAGAACCCTTTCCAAATCTCTTCTCAATCTGGCTGATCGCTATGTCTAAAGCTTTTTCCTTCTCCTCCACTTGGGATCTCCTTCGCAAAAAACTATATTTATTTTGGCTATTTATGATATAAGAATATCACTTATCACCTGTGAAAAAAACCTCCTCTTTTCTTTACTGATTGGCAAGCAATCCTCATCTGCGATTGCTTTTCACCTCAGGCAATCAGGCGGAAATTAGATGAGGATAGTCAGCATTTCAGAAAAAAGAACCCTGGTTTCGCTCCTTTTCCTCAAGCGTTTTTTCCGATCTCCCCTTAAAGAGTCCGCTTAAGAACATATCCAGGGCAAGAGCAACAACCGAGTAATAAGGACCAGGCCATCAAAAAGTCTAAACAGGAATGGGATCTGAAACGAGGTCTTTAAAAAGGTATTGCCAAACGGGCGCAGAAACTAACTTAGAATACTGAAGTGGGAGCGCTTATGGCTCACCGCTCCAGGTAAGAGTTTAATTAAGTTTTCTTGTTCATTTTAGGGATAAATTATAAAGGAGATCATAAATGGGACCCGCGGGAGTGAGGGTGCTCTGGAACAGGCAGACCTCATTCACTGGGAATTCCTTTACCGGCGGAGGAATTTCGGCAAGCAGCTTCTTTAGAGAGGATAAATTCCGAGAAGAACGGACTCTTCCTATCGTGAGGTGGGCCTGAAAGGGTTTGTCCTCGGGGGGAAATCCCTGTTCCCTTAAAGCCTTATTCAAGGCCTTAGCCACATCCAGCATTTCCCGTTCCCCTCTATTCAATCCGATCCAGATCACGCGGGGCGAAGACGGAGAGGGAAATACGCCCAGGGTACCAGTTTCTGCCTGGAAGGCTCTGAAATTGGCAAGAGAGCTAATGGATTGCTCCACCAGAGGAATTTTCTCCTCCTCGACCTCGCCCAAAAAGCGCAGGGTAAAGTGCAGGTTTTCCTTCTCTACCCACTTGACATCGGCATTCGCTTGTTTCAGCCTTCCTGTAAATTCCTCGAGGAAATTTTTGGCCTCCTCCGGAATGGGGATGGCGATAAAAATTCGCATTTTGCACACCTCTCTGATCTTTTCTTTATTTTAGAATCGATTTCTATAATTAGAGCGTTTCTGGATAATTTTATTAGCAGGAGTTTGGCTTTTAGATTTGTCTTATGGTTGGAGTATAGCCAAATCCTCTTAGTTTTTATAGCGAGTCAGGAACGTAACTTTAACTTTTTCTTTTTAAATATTTTGGAAATGCAAATTGTTTTTATAAATAGAAGCAAAAAATTTAACTTTATGTTATAATTTGGTTGCCCAAAAAGGGCAGGAGCGGAGAGAAGTGATAGGAGCGAAGCAAGCGAGAAATAGGCTTTTAATTAATCTTCTGGGAGCTATTGCGAGATTTTCCGCAATAGTCTTAGTAATTATTGTTTTATCTTTCCTTCCTTTAAACCCCTCGGTCTTAGGTCAGGAATCACTTCAGTTCAGCGATTTATCCTCCTCCTGGGCCAGAGATGAGATTCTCAAGCTGGCACAAACAGGGATAATCTCCGGCTTCCCCGATGGTACTTTCCGTCCCGGTGATCCCGTCTCCAGAGCGGAATTCGCCAAGATGGTGGTCTCCTCTTTTGCTTCCCCCTCGGAAAGCCCCCCTTCTTTCAAGGATGTTTCTCAGGATTTCTGGGCTTCCCGCTACATTTCTGGGGCTCAAGTGATGGGATGGATTACGGGGTTCCCTGATGGAACCTTCAGACCCCAGGAACCGATAACCAGGGCTCAGGCGTTAGCAGTTCTGGCGAGAATCGCCAGCTGGGAGGAAGAGGTCTGGCCCTATCCAACCCCGCCTTCCTCCTGGGCCACCGCGATAGTAGCTGCTGCGCTAAAGAACGGCGTAATCAGGGAAAATGAACCTTACTGGGATCTAAACCATCAGTTTGCTGACCAGGCCTGTGAGCGCCAGGAAGTGGCGGCTTTCCTGGAAAGGACGCTGGAAAAGGTTCGGCCTGGACTCTTTTCCTCGGTGGAGGTCTCCGGGCAAACTGCTTCAATCGCTCTGGGCGAAAAAGCCACCTTCCTTTTGGGTTTGATCAATAGGGAAAGGGCCAATGCTGGATTGAACAGCCTGGAGTGGGATTCCACGCTGGCCGACTTCGCCCAGAAGTACGCCACCGAGATGGGCGAGCACGGGTTCTTCTCCCACGTTTCCCCGATCTCCGGAAGCTTCCAGGAAAGGGCGAAGGTGCTCTTTGACCAGGGCTTTACCTTTGTGGGCGAGAACCTGGCCCGCGTGAACAACATCGGCTCCTTCACCACAGAGGCGCTTCTTTCCTCAATTCACTATTCCTTTATGACCTCCCCCACCCACAGGGACAACATCCTGAATCCTAACTGGACTTTAGTAGGAATAGGTTTCTGGAGCGATGGGAACTGGCTGTATCTAGAGGTGTGCTTTGGCACAAGATAGCCTTCAAGAACGGGAATTCGCATCGGAGCCAGTGGTCCGGGCATTATCCGGAGCACGTTCACATAAATCTTCGGGGAACTGGTCTTCTCAAAATCCAGAACAGGGGGGGTGATTAAAAAGACCTTTAAGTGGCACCGCACAACTAAATAATCTGCAGCCCCTCTGATTGACTCGATGCCCCGATTGTCCCCGAAACTCTCCTTATGATCCCTGACAACTTGGCCTTCACTTGAAAACAACAGGCCGAGGTATTCCGAATAATTTAGAAAGATCGAACAAAGGGGAAGTTATGAAGACATTAACTAGGTTATTCCGTCTAAAAGTAGCTGTAGGTTGGTTTTTAGCGCCATTCTTTAGATATTGACCTGTCGCGGTATGATTTTGGCAAGCAAGTGTTTTGTCCTCCCCAGAATGGTGCATAGGTTAGTATTATTCTCATTTTGCGGGTTTTTTGTTCTAAAATTTTTTTCCGAAAATTATTGACATGAGTTGTTCGATAGTTTAGAGTTACTAAAAATATATTGGATTGATTTGAGTGAAAATCAACGACAATCAAACCCTCTTCTGGGGTGGTCAAAAATCTCTCTGGTATATGCAGGGCATAGAATGCTCACTGTTTGTGTTTATTTTTCACAAAGGAGGGAATATGTAGGAGCAGTTAGATAAAGCGGAAGCGAGGAAGCCTCTCTGCATAATTTGGGCACCAAGAGGGGTGGAGCTTATGGTGCAACCGGCCGCAAAGGTTTTTGAGCGAGCCGGTTTTTTTGTTTTTAAAAGAGAAAATATCCAAAAATTGAGTTTTAAGAAAGGAGAGTGGCTCAGAAGGGTAGTAAAGAAAAAAGAGCGGAGGCAATGAAGTTCCTCGGAATAATTGGGCGCTTGAGAGGGATGGAGCCAGTGGCGCAACCGGCCGCAGGAAGTTTTGCGAGCCGGATTTTTGTTTTTAAAGAGAAATTGGCAAGGGTTGATTCCTGAAAGGAGGAGCTAAATTGAACCGAAAGAAATTGCCAAGCAGCCCAAGTTTTAAAGCGCTGATCGTTTTTGTGATTATTGCTTTGACCTTGGGTATTTATTTGCCGCCCTTGGGCACAAGTGCGGCCGACACAGGGGAGCCAAAGGAACCACCAAGGATTTCGATCCCGGAACCGGCGGATGAACCGCCTTCTGTTACTGACTCTCCCACTGAGGTTATTGACCGACCACCAGATGAAACCGAATGTGATGTTACCGTTGAAGTATTAAAGCTGGATTCAATAACTTCTTCACCCCTGGCAGGTGCAAAGTACAAGCTGGAGTGGTGGAATTCTGGTAAGGATAAGTGGGAGGAAATTACTCCCCAGAATATCACTGGTTCTAATGGAAAGGTATCCTGGACACCAAATAAATACGGAAAGTACAAGGTCACTGAAGTAGATGCGCCCCCGGGCTACAAAGATGCTGACCCAAAATCCCAAGAAAAAACTATAAATTCGGATGGTACCCTTCGATTTACCTTTGTCAACGAACCAAAGCAATCAGGGACCACCCTGTCGGCAGTAAAAACCGCTGCCGGTTTCAAGGAAACCCATTACAACTGGGATATTGAAAAAACGGCGGATCCTACTGTCTTGAACCTCATCGTGGGCGGTTCCTCACCTGTAAATTACACCATTGTTGTTACAAAGAGCGGTGGAACCGAGCAAGCATATGTTGAAGGTTCTGTAACTGTAACTAATGGAGGGTCGGTCGCAACAGAAAATTTGACCATTACAGATACACTCTTCTATAAAAAGACTCATGGGGGTTATAATTTCATTGCCACTTCATTCTCCGTTGACACCAGCTCCAAACCTGTTTTAAATCCCGGAGAGACGTATAGTTACCATTATATAGCCTACTTTACCCCTCCTGCTGATGCCACAGGGTACAAAAATACTGCTAAAGTGACAATCACAAACCATTCAGGGCACATTGGCGAGCCTTATGGACCCAGCCCCAGCGCAACTTTCGATACTTTAACTAATACAGGAACCATAAATGACAGAGTTTATGCCTGGGATGAAACTTGGAACACCTTACTTGGTTCTACCACCACTAGCACAGTCTTTCAGTTCACAAGAACCTTGACTTGTACTCAAGAGGGTGAAGAGGATTTCGTAAATTGGGCCAAAATTCTCAACGAAGCTGGAGCCGAACTTGATAGAGATTCAGCTACGGTTAAATTAAACAATACACTGCCAATGAAGGGAACTGTGACCCTGAACAAGGTCTTTGTGGGCACAGCCACCACTGTGGGCTTCACCTTGACCGGGCCGAGCTACCCCTCAGGGGACAAGAAGACCACAGACGGAAGCGCTCCCATCACCTGGGACAACCTGGACTGGGGCACTTACACCCTGGTGGAGGACTCCCTCCCCGGATATAGTGTGGTGGACGATATCCCAGCTTCCTTTGAGATCAACGGGAGCAACCTGAGCTACACCTTCACGGC
>JGI12104J13512_1000200_pt1 | contig 57323 bp, 55 predicted proteins | sample TerdegcTABiofilm_FD_13512 | JGI IMG/M metagenome (IMG submission 13512)
ATTAAAAATGCCGAAGACGGGACTCGAACCCACACAGGCGTATTGCCTACTAGATCCTGAATCTAGCGCGTCTACCAATTCCGCCACTTCGGCATTATATTGAGACAATAGATATACCATAATTCTGTCAAGAGGTGTATATGAAAATTTTTAATTCTGTTGACGAGATTAAGAGATTTCCTAAGCCTGTTCTGACAATAGGAAACTATGATGGTGTCCATATAGGTCATCAGAAGATAATAAAAAAGGTAGTGGAGGTAGCGGGCTCAATTGGTGGAACACCCATGCTTATGACATTTAATCCTCATCCTTTAAGTATATTAAGGCCTGAGAGACATTTAGGACTATTGATGCCCCTTTATGTAAAAAAAAGGTTATTAAAAGAATATGGTATAGAGGTGCTTATTGTCATGGAGTTTACAGATGCATTGAGACAGACACCACCGGAGAATTTTGTCAATGACATCCTGATTGAAAAACTTGATATAAAGGCGCTTATTGTGGGATATGACTTCAAATTCGGACGAGGTGGTTCAGGCAACACAGAGATGCTGAAAAATATCTGTTCCTCAAGAGGGATTTTCTTTGATGCTATAGATGCTATTACCCTTGATGGTGATAAGGTTGGCAGCAACAGAATCAGGAGATTGATCCTTGAGGGGAATGTCCATAGGGCATCACAGCTTCTTGGAAGGACCTACTTTATTGAGGGAAGGGTTACAGGCGGAGAAAAAAAGGGAAGGGCATTAGGGTTTCCTACTGTGAATCTTGATACATCCTTTGAGATCATACCAAAACAGGGGGTATATATAAGCGAGATAGGTATTGAGTCAAAAATGTTTTCGTCAGTTACAAATATTGGATATAAACCTACATTTGATGGCAATAAACTTACAATTGAGACATTTATACTTGATTTCAATAATGACGTCTATGGTAGGGATATAACACTATATTTCCATGAGCACATAAGGGATGAAAAAAGATTTGACAGCCCGGAAGAGCTGAGAGAACAGATCCGCATAGATGTAGATAAGGCAAGGGAATTTTTTAATAAAAACAAAAAGGTGATGGAGGTGCCTAAAGTTTAAATGTAACCTGTCTTACAATCCCTGTATCCTCTTCTTTTATCTGTATTCTTAATTCCTTTGGTTTTTTTGATTCACCAGGGAAAAATATAAACCCGTGTCCCACCTCGCCTTGTTTTATAGGTTTATTCTTAAGGCTTCTGGTATGGAGATCCTGTCTTATCCTATCCTGGGATTCTTCATCAGACAGCCCCTTTGCACCACCTATTGTCATACCAGCAGCAGCACCGGCTGCAGCACCCTTGCCTGCGGTATTAAAAACATTCTGCCCTGTAATGATCCCTATAGCAGCGCCCAAAGCACTACCCGCAAGACCTCCAAGAACAGCCCCTTTTGCCCCCTCTGATACCGTAGGTCCATATTTTGTTTTGGAATAGATCCTTTCGTATGCAAGTTTTGAATCAAGGACAGGCCATAGATTATTGTCTACATCTACAAGAAATGTCTGATTAGGGATAATAATCAACTGATGCTGCCCCTTATTATCAAAAATCAACTGAACAGGTACTACCCCAGCACCCAATATATCAAAACCAAAAACATTTTCAGCATCCTTCCTGTCTTCAAAGACCCTTACAGCAACATCAGCGCCTGAGACATTTACCATATTTGGATAGGCAGAGGGTAGTTTGAATGGAACAATTTGGGTCTGATAGCTTTGACACGATGTCATAAAAAATATTAAAAAGGGTATAAAGGCAAATACAATTGACCTATTTATTCTCACTTTGATCTACCTCGGTATATTATATGAATTTGGTAATCAGTTTAGTTGATAGTAACGATATTGTCAATATTAAAACTATTTTTGTCCCCTCTGTTTCTATTCACAAATTTTTATTGAATTCATTTTTTTAATTTCGGATAATTAAGAGGTCATTTTTCCATAGAAAAGAGAGGGCTAAATTATGAGAGGGACTATAATTAAATTAATATGTTGTATAGTTTTTATCCTTTTTTTGTCAGTGAGTGTTATCCATGGGCAGGAAAAAAAAGATTTTAGGGACCCATCAACAGGTATTGAATTTATATCTATAAAGGGAGGTTGCTATGACATGGGGGATACCTTTGGTGAGGGTTTTAATAATGAACAGCCTGTCCATAATGTATGTGTCAAGGATTTTTATCTTGGTAGATACGAGGTGACCCAGGGTCAATGGAGGGCTATAATGGGCGATAATCCTGCAAAATTCAAAGAGCAGGACAATTATCCAGTGGAAAATGTTAGTTGGGATGATGTTCAGGAGTTTATAAAAAGGCTCAATAACAAAACAAAGAGGCAATATCGCCTGCCATCAGAGGCTGAATGGGAATATGCATGTAGGGATGGTGGCTTGAAACAGAGATTTGCCGGTGTATCTGAGTGGTCGTCCCTGTATTTATACGGAAATTTTTGCGATAAAAACTGTGAGTTTAGCTGGAAGACCCCAGACCAGGATGATGGTTATAAAAATACTGCACCAGTAGGCACATATAAACCCAATAACCTTGGGCTCTATGATATGACAGGTAATGTCTGGGAATGGGTTATGGATTTCTATGATAAAGATGCATATAAGAGACATGGAAAAAATAATCCTGTTAATCTCATAGTTAGTAATGAAAGGGTTGTCCGCGGTGGTGGATGGAGAAGCGAGATCAAGCGTTCAAGATGTTCTTACAGAAGCAGGGATACCCAGAATGACAGAAACATGCTCATAGGTTTTCGCCTTGCAATAGGAGACCTTTAAAAAGGCTCACTTACTCTGGGACATTAATCTGGTTTATCTCGTTTAGCGTTTTTATATATCTATTTAGTTTATTTTCTTTTGATGTAAAAATATCCCTCATGGTGCCTGTAGGGGAATTGACCTTTGCAGCCCCAGACATAAAATGTATACCATTCCATATCTCTGTCTGATCTGATTTAACCCGCCCTGTATTTCGGGCATTCTCTATAACAGACCTGGCTTTTTTCTTTTTATATTGTATGCCATCATTGCATCGGAATCATAAAATTCCCTTGATGTAATAATGGACTGGTTACTAAAAAACGAAGACATTATGAAAATGCTCTTGACATATCGTTATTTTTAGTGATATATAACGACCGTTATTTACAATGTAATATAACGAAGCCTCTATGAGAATGCATGTTTGGAATAATAAAAGTGATGTTTCTTAATAAAGATATTACGGAGGGAGTCATGAGAAACCAGGGTATCAAGCAGTTGCTTATCGTGTTTACATTAACACTATCGTGCTTACTTTTTGTGTTTCATCATAGGTTATCTGCCGCAGAGAATACCGGAAAAGAGAGCAACGTCTTTACCCTTGGAGAGATTGAGGTGAGGGACAAGACCGAGATAAACAAAAACACAACGGTTGAAAAGATAAGTAGTAAAGAGATGGAGGAATTCAGTAGAGATAGACTTCCCGATGCATTAAACCTTATCCCTGGTGTAACCGTTACCGGCGGGGGAAGAAGAAACGAAAAGGGTATCTATGTGCGGGGGTTCGGCCCCTCAAGGGTACCAGTTTTTCTTGATGGTATCCCTATTTATGTTCCCTATGACAGGACCTTTGATTATGACCGATTCATTACCTTTGATCTGTCTGAAATTGTGGTCTCAAAGGGGTTTACATCTGTTCTCTACGGTCCAAACACCATGGGCGGGGCGATAAATATGGTGTCGAAAAAACCTGTAAAACCCTTTGAAGGGAACGCAGGGGCAGGATTTGGAAGTGGAAACACCTATTATGGGTATACCAATGTAGGGACAAACCAAAAGAAGTGGTATCTCCAGGCAGGTGCATCCTATTACAATCGTGATTATTATCCAATGTCCAGCAGGTTTAGCTCTACAACAAGACAGGGAGGAAGTGAACGGAAAAAATCGTATTCAGAAGACGAGAAGGTAAACTTTAAAGTAGGTTTTACCCCTTTCGAAGGCCATGAGTATGCCTTTGGCTATATCAATCAGCAGGGTGAAAAGGGATCGCCCCCTGATGTAAGGCCAAATGGCGACAACAAATTCTGGCTGTGGCCCAAGTGGGATAAGGAGACATACTATCTTACGACGAATACACCCCTCGGGGATAAAAGTTATGTAAAGGCAAGGCTCTATTATGATAAGTTTGAAAACTGGCTCGATTTTTTTACGGACTCTAACTACAGTATACCCGACAGAAGTTTTGGAGAAAGAAGCTACTATGACGACTGGACAGTGGGTGGTTCCATCGAGGGAGGTACTACTTTTATTCCAAGGAACAACCTGAAGGCCGCCTTCCACTATAAGAGGGATACCCACAAGGAGCGGAATAGGGTCGGTGCAGACGGTGCGACTGAGCCATGGCAGAGATCCGATGACCTAATAATGTCTTTCGGGATTGAAGATACCATAGATATTACCAAGAAATTTTATGCCATAGCAGGTGTAAGCTACGACAGAGTGGAAGGATTGCGGGCAAGGGAATGGATTCAGGATAAAAAAGGGCAACCCTGCCACTGGTTCAATTTTTTGACCGATACCGTAACCTCATGGAATCCCCAGTTGGGGCTTTTTTACCTGGTCTCCGATACCGGGAAACTCCATGCCAGTGTTGCAAAAAAGACAAGAGCCCCCTCAATGAAGGAGAAATTTTCAGGGGGTTTTGGAACCAAATTGGCAAATCCTGGTTTGGAACCGGAAGAGTCTATCAACTATGAGATAGGCTACGAGGATGTATTCCAGAAAAAGCTACGCGTTAAGACCACGGTTTTTTACAATGACATCACCGATGCCATTATATCATACAAGTTTACAGCAGGACCCAATGCTGGGATGACCCAGAATCAGAATCTTGGAAGGGTCAAACAGTATGGTATAGAGGCTGAGGGGATAATCTCCATCACAAAAGACCTTGAAGGAGGCCTGAACTATACATACCTTGATAGGAACAATGCGACCCCATCCTCAAGGGGGCCATCAGCCTTCACCAAGATGACTGATGTGCCAGAACACAAGTTTTTCAGCTATGCAAAATATATGACCCCTTTCCTAGATGGTCTCAGCCTATTTGGTAGCCTTGAATACAATACATATCGCTGGAGTAGCGATAACGATAAGGCAGGTTGCTTCGCATTGGTAAATCTGAAGGCATCATATAACATAAAGAAAGGATTAACCGTTGAGGCTGGTGTAAATAATCTATTTGACCGGTATTATGAGTATACGGTGGGTTATCCGGAACCGGGAAGGATATTGTTTGCAAACATGAGATATTCCTTTTAAACATCATCTTAAGGGGTTTTGTTATGATACTGACAGAGACGATAAGCGCTATTGAGGATTTATACGGCGAGAGCGTAAAGGGTATTGCCATCGAGAGGATAGTAATAGGCATATTCTATAGTGGTATTAAGCTTTCTAATGGTTGTGCGGGTGTTTCTTATACGCCCGTAGCCGAGATACATGGGGATGTAAGCCATGCCAGTCCGATATTTACAAAAGAGATACCTATTAAGATAAAAGGCATGAGCCCCTATGAAGCCCTTAACAACCTAAGCAATACCCCCCTGTATAAAACAGTAAAGATTGTCTTACTCAATGCACTTTCTACACCTTTTCTTACCCCTGAACGATATTTGATTGTCAAAGATAGGGATGTCTTAGAGTGTATAAATCTGGATATCGCAAAAAAAGTTGGTATGGTGGGTGCATTCCCACCCTTTATTAAGAGGTTAAAAAAGCTCAGAGATATTCAGCTCCATGTGATTGAGAGGAAAAAGGAAAGTCTAATAGGTGATGATGCCCAATATTTTGTGCCTGCAGAGGATGCAAAATCAATGCTCCCTCACTGTGATACGGTAATCATTACAGGGGCATCTATTGCCAATGGGACTATAGATGAGCTATTGGGCTATACGAGGTACGATGCCCGGGTAATCGTTACCGGGCCCACAGCAAGTTTTCTACCTGATGCCTTTTTTAAAAGAAATGTGGATGCAGTAAGTGGTGTGGCAGTAACAAGACCGGATGAAGCCCTTGATATGATATCAGAGGGCGCGGGCGCATACCATCTATTTACTAATGCATGTGTAAAAAAGATAAATGTCCTGAGTAAAAAAGGCACCAACAGCAGTAACAATAAAGACGGGAAATGTGGAAAGGAGGAAGGCTATAATGGAATGGCTTCATTACGTGATTGATTATGGCATCATCGGCGTCCTCATTGTGATGAGCGTGATAGCCGTGGCTGTAGCCATAGAGAGGAGGTCTTTCTACAGGAAGGTTCAGATTGCAGCATTTACAGATAAAAAAGACCTGGAGCTACAACTGACTAAAAGATTACACCTTATTGCCACCATAGGGAGTAATGCCCCCTATGTGGGACTCCTTGGAACAGTAATGGGTATTATGCTCACATTTTCTACTATCGGGAGCCAGGGACTTGTCGATACAGGGCGAATCATGTCTGGTCTCGCCCTTGCCCTTAAGGCAACTGCTGTGGGTCTCGCTGTGGCTATTCCGTCCGTCGTCATGTATAACCTTCTTTTAAGGTCGGCAAAAGAACTAATCTTTCAGTGGGAGATAGACAATGGAAGAGAAGGAATTTGACTATATGAACGTTATCCCACTGGTAGATGTTATGATGGTGCTTCTTACCATTGTCCTTATGACATCCACATTCATCGCCAGCGGAGCTATACCGGTGGAGTTGCCCAGGGTTACGCATGACCAGAAGGCTGCACTAAAAACAGTAACGGTTGTTGTTGACCGTCAGGGGACAATCTATTTTGGGTCAACACCGACTACGCTTCGAGGCCTTAAAGAAAAGATAGATACGCTTGGACGGGAGACGCCTGTATTGGTAAAGGCGGATCGTTTTGTTGCAGTTCAGGCATGTGTTGATGTGCTTGATCTGTTTTCAGGTAGCGGGTTTAAGAAGGTTGGTCTTCAGACAGAAAGAAACAGGCAGTAGGAATATATGTCATATGGATAGGAAAAACAAAGCATGAAGAGATATTATGCAATCTCTATTGTTATTCATGTGATGCTGATAATGATGGCCATTGTTGTAGGGGCATCTGGTATTCAGAGATCATCTGAAGTGGTCACAGTTGTTTTAAACAATGAAGAATTTATGACAGCATTTATGGCGGGTGGTTCAGGTGGTGATGGAAAGATACCAGGGTCTCAGAAAATGGATAAGGTTGAAAAAAGGATAATAAGAGAGGGCTCAAAGGTTAAAAGCCACCCTGTGGCACAGACAGCAGGGAGGATTGAGGAAGTCAATCATAAAACCACCCTAAAAGAGGCAGAAACGAATAATACGATACCATCGAATGAGTCATCTGAGGTAGCCATGCTCGGTAATCCTATGCAGGCAGATACAGTTTTTGATATGGAGACATCAGGGATAGGTTTTGGAGGAGGTGGAACAGGCACAGGTGGGTATGGTCGAGGATCTGGTTTTGGGGGTATCGGTAAGGGAGGCACAGGAGGAACAGGTAGTGGTTATGGTGTAGGCAATTCTGAAGAATTTATGAGAATGAAATATCTAAGAGAGCATTTTAATTATATCAGAGACCTGATTATGAGGAATCTTTCATACCCTTTACTTGCTAAAAAGATGAGATGGGAGGGTCAGGTAACCGTCTCTTTTATCATCTGTGAGAAGGGCACTGTTGAACGTATCAGGGTTATAAAGAGCTCCGGGTATAAGATCCTTGACGAGAACGTAAAAGAGACCATCAGGGATGTGCAACCATTTCCGAAGCCACCTGTGAGGGCAGAGATTATTATACCGGTCACGTACAAACTAGGATAAAGGGAAACAAAGAAAAAGAGAGCATAAATTAATGATAACGGGAGGTAGAGGATGAGCAAAGACAATCTTGATTTCAAGAAATGCCTTGAGGATGCAAAGGCATTCCATGGGGACCTATGCGCTGGGATTACACTTGGCACAAGGATGGCTATACTTGGACTGAAGGCTATCGGGATCAATGACCCTAAAGGGGAGGACAGAAAGGATATTATTGTATTTGTAGAAACGGATAGGTGTGTGACCGATGCAATCTTGACAATAACAGGCTGTCATCCTGGCAAGCGAAATATGAAGATACTTGATTATGGCAAGATGGCTGCCACATTTATAAACTTGAAGACAGGTAAGGCGGTTAGGATTAATGTAAAGAACAAAGACGGTAATAGGGAGGTGACAAGGGAGGAGATAGAGAAAAATCCCCATACAGATATCTATACCATGATGCCCGCAGAAGACCTATTTAACATTATAGAGGTTTCAGTGGAGTTAAAACCACAGGATATGCCTGGAAGGCCTTTGCGTATTGTTACCTGTTCCTTATGTGGCGAACGTATTATGGACATGAGGGAGGTCTATAGGGATAGAAAGATCCTATGTAAACCATGCGCCAGCGGGCAGTTTTACTATGAGCCTAAGTGTCAGCAGATAGATATTGCCGGGATATTATGAAGAATTCTGTTATGGGGGGAGGCACCTATGGATATAAAAAACACCGACTGGAATCAGGTGTGGAGGGAAAAAAGTCGAAAGCGTTCATTCACTACCCGTGACTCCAATTTTTGGAACAGGCGGGCACCCTCTTTTGCAGAACATGCGGTAAAAACCGGGTATGCTGAGGCCTTTTTAAGGATTGTTAAACCAAAAAGAGACTGGACCATCCTCGATATAGGCTGCGGCGCCGGAACCCTTGCCATCCCTTTTGCCGAATGCGTAAGGGGTGTTACGGCAGTAGATTTTTCAGAAACAATGCTGGAGCTCCTAATGGGGCAATCCGCAAAAACAGGGATTACAAATATCAGGACCATCAGGGCAAGCTGGGAGGATGATTGGGATAAGGCACATATCGAGCCTCACGATGTGGCTATTGCATCCCGTTCCCTCGTTGTGAGGGATCTCCGCGAGGCTATTATAAAATTGAACAAAGTGGCTAAGAGGCGGGTTTATATCTCCACCATCGTGGGCGATGGCCCTTATGACCGGCACATATTTGAGGCTATCGGCAGGGAACTGAATATGGGACCTGATTACATATATACCTACAACCTGCTCTATCAGATGGACATTTACGCCTACATCGATTTCATTATTGAGAAGAATCATAAAACCTATGAAGACCGTGATGCAGCGCTTATGTCCATCAGATGGATGCTGGGTAACATGACTATCGAGGAAGAGGAAAGGCTCAATGACTATCTCGGCAAACATCTAATTTACGATGCCGGTAGGTGGATGATGGATTATTACAATACCGTAAGATGGGCGGTCTTGTGGTGGGAAAAAGAGGCTACCTCAAACCAAAGATACTCTATAAACAAGGATGACCATAGTGTGTGAATACGAATATTTAAATAAAAAAGGCTTGCCGTGTAAGGCACTATTTGCGTTTTTCGTCTTTTTCTTTGCAACAACTGCGCTTACTGGGCAGTCACACGCTAGGGAGATTATCGATATGTTCGGGCGAAGGTTTGATGCCCCCGCTTGTCCAAAAAGGGTTTATGGTACATCTCCGCCTGTAACATATGTGCTTTATGCCATCGACCCTGCTATGATAGCAGGCCTTAATTCCCCGCTTCGGGCATCAGAGAGGCGTTATCTCTCTAACCACATGCAGGAATTGCCTGTCCTTGGCGGATGGTTCGGCCAGGGGAATACACCGAACCTTGAGATGATCCTGAAGGTCAACCCTGAGGTTATCATTACGTCCAAACATAATTCTGTCACGGACAACAGAATCGATAAGACTATGAAGACAATGCCCATGCCAGTGATTAATGTGACCCTGGACACCCTTTCAGATTATCCAGATACCCTTCACTATCTTGGCCAGGTGCTTGGCAGAAGGGCACGCGCGGAAGGGTTGGTATCATATGCACGTAGAACATTATCAGAGATGGCTGTGCTTGCGGCATCAATACCTGCCCAGAAAAGGGTATTGGTCTACTATGCTGAAGGTGTGGATGGCCTGAACACGGAGTGCGACTTGTCGCAACACTCAGAGCTTATTGGTCTTGTAGGTGGCAAGAATGTCCATCGCTGTCAGGCAAAAACCCTTTATGGCATGGAAAAGATAACCTTTGAACAGCTCATGCTCTATAACCCTGATGTTATTGTGGCACAGGAAAAGGCCTTTTATGACAAGATCATTAAGGAAAAAGATCCCGCATGGCAGAATATCAAGGCGGTGAAAGAGAAGCGCGTTTATCTTATACCGAGGGCCCCCTTCAACTGGTTTGACCGCCCACCTTCATTTATGAGAATCCTCGGCCTCAAATGGCTTATGAATATTCTCTACCCGAAGGAGTATCAAATAGACATTATCAAGGAGGCAAGGGAGTTCTACCGGCTATTCCTTGGTGTTGAGGTATCGAATGAAGAGATGAGGCAGATTGTGTATCCGTAAAACGCCTACATAAGGGATAAGAAAGGCGCGGCATGCATAGAACAAGCAACAGGGAGGTATAGAAAAAATGAAAAACAGCTTGGGGAGATTATGGGGAGATTAATTGTATGTATGAGTGTTTTGCTCGTAGCGTGTGTATCGAATTGCGTTTTTGCAGAAGAGAAGCCTACCCAGGGTAATGATGCCCCAAGGAAGATGAATATTTCACGGTATGACGAGGCTGCCCGTGGTATCAATGCACCTATGTATGCATACTATGCGCAAAAGATTAAGGAAAGGACAGGTATAACAAAGGGTGTCTGCCTTGATGTAGGCTCAGGTGGCGGTTACCTGGGTTTAGCCCTTGCAAAGATTACAGACCTTGATTTCGTATTCCTTGATATATCTGCTGATGCCCTGGAGAAGGCAAAGATACATATCTTTGAGGATGGCCTCCATGAAAGGGCGAAGACCCTTCTGGCAGATGTTCATAGCATCCCACTTCCAGATGGGTCGGTTAATCTCATAATAAGCCGTGGTTCAATACCCTTCTGGAAAGACCCCGCAAAGGCACTTAAGGAGATATATAGGATTCTTGCGCCTGGCGGGCAGGCCTATGTGGGTGGTGGTAGAGGTACCCCTGAGATTCAGGCGCAGATTGCAGCAAAGAGGAAGGATCTTGGGATGGAACCATGGGACAAACCGATGGGGGATAAGGATCCAACAGGCAAAGGTCCGGGAGGAATGGCACAACGCAATTATGAGGAGATATTGAAGACAACAGGTATCAAAAACTATGCCATTGATAAGGGTAATGATGGTATGTGGATACAGATGTGGAAATAGCGATAGGGTAATGTGCCATGAGGGTTAAAGGTCTTTTTCCTCTTTTATCTTTACTTCTTGTGCTGACTGCTATGGTATCACTGGCCTTGGGCAAGTACCCGGTTCCGCTTAAGGATATAGCCCGGTATTTTGGATTTCGGTTATTTGGCGTAGGCAACATCAGTCCTGAATACTATCAGATCCTGGGAAACCTGCTCATGGATATCCGCCTTCCCCGCATACTGGCAGCGATCCTTATAGGTGCCTCCCTTTCTGTCTCCGGTGCGGCTTTCCAGGCAATGTTCGTGAATCCTCTTGTCTCTCCAGGACTTTTGGGGGTTCTTGCAGGGGCCTCTTTTGGGGCGGCCCTCGGAATGGTATTCTCAAAGTCCTGGCTGGCTGTCCAGACGTGCTCGTTCCTGTTTGGCTTCGTGGCAGTCCTTATCTCGGTGGGTATAGCAAAGATGCACAAAGGCAACACAATTCTTCTACTTGTCCTTGGCGGGGTGATAAGCGGAGCGCTTTTTACCTCCCTTCTCTCAATCATAAAGTACATTGCCGATCCCTACAACCAACTGCCGGCGATCGTCCAGTGGCTCATGGGCGGATTATCTCTTGTAGACAGAATAACTGTATTTGCAGTAGGGGTTCCCCAGATAGCGGGCATCCTTATGATTTGCCTTTTTTCAGGATACCTGAATGTCTTGAGCATGGGCGATGAAGAGGCAAGGGCCCTCGGCATACCGGTAGAATGGGTGCGTATGCTCCTTATATTTCTTGCCACCCTCATAAGTGCCCTGACGGTGGTTGTGGCGGGCATGATAGGGTGGGTGGGACTCATCATCCCCCATATCGCCCGTATACTTGTGGGTCCGAACAACAAGATACTTATCCCTGCAAGTGCGCTGATAGGTGCTATTTATTTAATTGTTGTAGATGATGTTTCGCGGTTACTCTTTAATGTTGAGGTACCGATTGGGATTACCACATCCCTCATAGGTATACCATTTTTTGCATTCATTCTAAAAAAGGCGAGGAGGGGATGGAATTGAAACCAATAATCAGGACGGAAGGGATTACGTTTGGTTACACGGACAGGCCTGTTCTTAGGAATATCGATTTAGCTATTACGAAAGGGGAGGTCGTGACGCTTCTTGGGCCTAATGGCTGCGGAAAGAGTACGCTTATAAAGGTCATGCTCGGTCTTCTTAACCCAGAAAAAGGCAGGGTCTTTTATAATGGTAAAGATATCAACCATATAGGCCCCAAATCTCTCGCCAGGGATATTGCCTATGTGCCGCAGATACATAAGATGCCTTTCCCCTACGCGGTTATTGATGTTGTGCTCATGGGGAGGATACCGCACAAGAGATTCTTCTTTAGATATTCGAAGGAGGATATGGATATCGCATATAATGCCCTTGAGCGGCTTTCCATCTCTCATCTGGCGGAAAGGCCCTATACGAACATAAGCGGTGGAGAGAGGCAACTTACCCTGATCGCCCGTGCCCTTGCCCAGGGTGCAAGGACTCTTATCATGGATGAACCTGCCTCAGGGCTTGATTATGGAAACCAGCTCAGGCTCTTAGAACAGATCATCAGGCTTTCGAGGGAGGGTTATACATTTATAAAGTCTACCCATTTCCCTGAACATGCCCTATGGGTAGCTGACCGTGCGATTATGATAAAAGATAGCGTGATCTTGGCGGACGGACCATGTGATGATGTGATAAATAGTGAACAGTTATACCATCTATATAATGTAAAAGTCAGCGTGATGAAGCTCAATGGCTCCTTACGGGTCTGTGTTCCTGAGACGATATGCGGCTGCATGGCCTTTGGGGCTACAGGGTAAGGGTTTTGAAATGTCGGCGCGCTAAGAAACCAAAGGAAAAAGCAGGCAGGCGGAATAGGTTTGGTTCCTCCATATTATGGAGAAGGGAAAGTTGAGGTAAAGGAGGAGGGATGGTAAAAGGTAACATAAATTAAACCCTGGAAGTCGTTTTTCCAGGCTATAAAGCCAAATACATGGCAAAGATTTTACATACAGATTTGTTTAAAGATTGGGATATGATAAAGGAAATGAAGATATTCTATTCTGAGGTCTATGGTAAAATAATAACAGACCGGGACGCAGAAAGAATACTGCAAAATCTCCCACCTGTATGATCATGGATACTGGAGGTTTAGCCGATGTCTTGCCCGCATCTGATCTTTATGGTAAAAAACGTTATTGACAAGGAGGAGAAATGGAACATAGGAACAAATCAATCACAAATAGAACAATCCAGCAAAAGATAATAGATTTTTTGAGACCTGCTTCGCGAGGTCTTATTGCAGTAGATGTGCGGGTTGGCCTGGGATTCACGAGTGTGCGGCTCGATGATGGAAACATAGGGCTTGCGTGGACGGTCGCTAATCATTCAGGAAGCTGTACGCACGAGCCAAGAGCCGGAACACTCGCCGGAAGCCCCGCTGGAACACTTCTTGATATACTGGCAAGCCTTAATAATCCTCTTTCCAGATCTATAGGTCTTGCAACAGCGAATGCCATAGCAGCCGGACTCCCACGGCCTGAAACGACTAACATTGATATCCTGCAACTACTTAATATCCAGGCCTCTGATCACGTAGCCATGGTGGGCTATTTTGGCCCCCTCATACCTCGCTGCGCTTGACAGGCTGCCGCCTGGACATTATAGAACTGAGAACCGACAAACCAGGTACCCTATCACCCGATGAGGGCCGCGTGTCTCTGTCTGAATGCAGTATTGCCATAATAACAGGCACATCCATTGTCACCGGCACTATGGATGGACTGTTGTCCAGCCTTGGGAATCCTCGTGCTGTCGTCATTCTCGGCCCATCAACGTTTATGCGGCCTGAGGTTTTCGCCGGCTCCCCGGTCACCCACCTATCCGGATCCAGAATCCGCAATGCAACAGCCGTGGAAAGGATTGTTTCTGAGGGTGGCGGCACCATGATCCTGAAGCAGCACATGGACTTTGAGACAATCTGCCTAAAACCATCTTTTAGACGGGAACGGGCTCCTTCTCATAGTCAATGAAAAACACAAGCTTCCAAAACTTTCTAATGACTAAACTCCCAGTTCAGATCATCAATAGCATCAACCACCATACCTGTACCTATTGCGATGAGCAGGATATCCTGTGCCACGCGGATAAAACGGTGCCCAGCTGGTGGTGGCCCTAAATGCGTAAGGACACGTGGCTCAAGGTCGTAGTATATAACATCCCTCGGTAATGGTCGACCAATCACCCATCTTTTTGCCTGGCCTGGAGGCATACAGCCATTATGCTTTTTGGCAAGACCCGGCGGGCAGTGACCTCTACGATAGTAATCTGCATAATAATCATGGATGAAAGTCCTCTGGTGTTCAGTGAAGTAGCGATGTCTCCCATGGCCTTGGTTGATTCCCTTGGACTCGTGTTGATAACCTTTCTCAGGGCGGTTCCAATCACTCCTTCCTTTAGGCTCGTGTTTATAACCTTTGTCATGGCGGTCCCAAGAAGGTTTTTCAGCCCATGCTAAATTTATCGGAAGGAGTCCAGTTAGCATAAAGATAAGCACTATACTTATTAGTAATGAAAGACGTTTCATGGTCGCCTCCTTTGTGTAGAATTATAATTACTATTAACTATCTATATTAGTGATGCCAAAAATTTTTGTCAATACCAGTCCACACCACTATCTGACAAAATTTTTTACACGACCAACCACAGTCAGTTATCTCAATTTAAAATCAACCCGACTATCTTTTATATTCTCTTTCCTCTCAGGTGGTAGCGACTTCGGCTCTATAACGAATATGCGTCCAGGTTCAACCATACCAGTTTTCAGGATTGCATTTTTTGTTTCATTCGCCCGTTGTAAGGCAAGCTGCCTTAAATCATCGTTAGTAATTTCGATATTTGTAATCATAAGTTTCTTCATCTCGGAGACAGGGAGTTTTTTCGTAATGCCTATAACATTTTTTGGCTTCGTAAATCTTTCCGCCTTATATGCCATGGTAAGATATTTCTCGTATTCCTCTGGTTCTATTTTTATTTCATCGACAGAGGCTACCCTTTCACCTTTTTTAACCATTTCTTTCATTTTCTGAACCTTTACTTTTCTTTCAAGGATATATCTTTTCAAACCCTCTTTGTCCCTTTCAGGGGAGATATGACCCTCAATATCAAGGGTAAGGCCAGGTCTTTCGTGGAGTGCCCTTGCGATTGTCTCTATCTTCTTCATGGCAGTGTCAGTGATGATTGAACTCCCATCTTCAAATTCTATGTAACTTAACTCTTCGCCTCCACCGCCAAAGAGTGCCCCAATAAGCGCAAAAGGTGCTGTTGCTGCCTTGGTAATAAGGTTTACAATGATCTTCCATATAATCGGGCCTATTCTAAACTGTGGGTCATCAAGACTGCCTGATACAGGAATATCAAGTTTTATCTGCCCTGACCTATCCTTCAAGAGGGCAATGGCAAGTTTGATTGGCACTTTAATTGCGTCAGGGCTTTCCACTTTATCACCAAGGGTAAACTGATCAAGAAAGATTATATTCTCAGAATCAAGCTTCCTCTTGAGAATGGAATATTTGAGGTCCAGAGAGAGTTTCCCTTTCTCAATTGCATATCCTATGTATCTCCCTGAATATGGCGTCATCTCGCTCATTTCAAAATCGCTTACCACCCCGGTAAGGTCGATAAGGAGATTATCCTTTGCAGTATTGATTTTTCCTGAGATATTGAGGGGTATAAACTGATTAATCTTTCCCCTCACATCTACTTCTGAATCGTGGTTCTTGCCTAAAATGAACCGTGAAACCCTGCCCCCAAGTTCTGTGAGCTTTGCTGAAAAGGTTGGTTTCACATGGAAATCTGTAAAATCAATCGCTCCACCCTGTAATGTGATATTGTCAATCATTACCTCAGGGGTAGTGCTTGTAGAGGGTTTTGTATCTATTTGTGCAACTTTCTGTTCTTTTTGTTGTTCTTCCTTCTTATCTTCTTCCTTCTGTTTGTCTTCTTTATCCTTACCTGCCTCCGTTGCTGTATTACTGGCAAAGACCTTCTGGAGATTCGTTGTCCTGTCCTCGTAGATAATTATGCGGGAATAGAAATCAGATAAAGATATTGCTTTGATATTCACGGCAGTGGGGTTGTGCCCTACATCGATAGAGCCGACCGAGAATGCCTTCCATTTGAGAAAATCGTTGCCTGTCTCCTGGTCAATGGAAGATAGATGTGATACGAGGAGATTGCCCTTAAAGCGTGCGCCTGGCTTCCCTGATTTATCGAGCTTCACGGAGATATTACCCTTAGTAGAGATCGTGCCTTCTGTTATAATAATTTTGACCCTGTCATTAAAATAGTTTTGAAATGGGGCAATAGGGATGAATTTTGCGTCTACATTTAGATCCCCTGAAAGAGGGATTAGCCCGAATGCCCCTCCTAATGAAACAGCGCCTCTTTTCCCCAACATAAAAGAAAGGTCTATGTTGCCCTTGCTATTTTTTTCCGATGATAGCTTTTTTATGTTCAGATTCATATTCTGTATAGACATATCCACCGGTTCTACAGGCATAAGGTCTTTAAAGGTAATCTTCCCACCTGTGACTGTACATTCCTCTACAGAGAAAGATACCTTCTTTTCTGCTGTTTGCTCTTCTTTTTTCTTTGTTGCCTTTACCTTATTTTTTGAATTTTGGGATGTATCCGGGATAAGACCAAGAATACTTAATGATCCATCTCTACCACGCGTGATAGAAAGATCAGGAGACTGGATTGTCACCTGTGACAGCTTAACCATCTTATTAATCGGCTCTAAGGAGGATATCCTTACATCAAGCGCCTTGATGCTCATTACCTGTTTTTTGGCAAGATTGTTGAGAATAAATTCTCGGAGCGAAATATTGCCAGTCACATTTAGGGAAGTTTTTGTGTCATCTCCAGAGGAGTAGGTTATACGAAGCTTAAGGTCCATTTTTGCAGATGGGACTGTAAAATTAAATCTTACCGGTATGTATGTTAAGTATTGCGGTATATCGAGGTCCTTTATATCGAGGTCAATGAATGTTTCAAGAGGTTTTGCAAAAGGCCTTACCTGCCCCACGACTGAATAATGGTCTCCATTGATGGTGGCTGAGAATTCTGGTTTAACAAAGATATCTGCATAAGTAGGATGGTTCGATACAAAGGGGATGGTAATAAGCATATCACGAACCGTATGGCGCACGCCTTTGACCATATCATGAAAATCGATACCCCCATTTAAAATCCTGATGTTGTTAATGGAAAATATAGCAGGTGTAGACCTGCCTTTTTCATCTGTTCCCTTTGCAGTTTCTTTTATAATGTCGCTAAAGTTGTAAGATCCATCCTCTTTTCTTGCTACTTTTATATAAGGTTTTATTAAACGAAGCTCTTTGATGATCAGTGCCTTCTTGAGAAGAGACATAACCTCCATATCGACATAAAGCTCATCAAAGGATATGAATGTCTCCCTGCTCTGCCTTTCCTTCATATCAAATCCTTTAACCGTTATTGAAAATGTATAAGGATTAATACGGAATGATTCTATTGTGATATCACGATGTAGGGTATCTGAGAGCTTTTTGAGGATAATTGACTTTGCGACAGGTGGGGTAACAAAGAAACCGACAAGGGAGAAGAGAACAAAAAACCCGACAATCCACAGGGTAATTTTCATCAATCTCCATCTCTTTACTTTTTGGGATGTCACGTTCATGGAGGACTTTTTTTAACCTCCGTCTACCATAGAGCCTTGTTTTATAAAATACCATCCTGCAGGGTCAGAGATATACTCTATGGAGTCCATTATCCGTAGATAATGTCCCCTCTCTTCATATGAAAGGGTCATATAGAAGCGTTTCTCAAAGGGATTATCTGTTTTGGAGGCGAGCTTTTCATAATATTTTACACTTTTATCCTCCATATCAAGGGCAATTCTCAAGGCCTCAATGTCATTTTTTGATCTTTTTGCCTTCTCAACAAGGGAGTCCTGGAATACCTTTTCAAGCTCCCCTGAGAGGCCTGAACCTGTAATCCATTCCTTAAGGGTCTCATTTTTTTTCAGTTTTTCAAAGATCTGATTTATCATCTTTATGTGGTTTTCCTCTTCCCTCACAAGACCCTCAAATATCTTTTTTACGAGGGTATTTTTTGCCTTTTCAGCGGATTTCAGATAAAAATCGATCCCATCCTTTTCCAGTTTTATTGCCTTCTTTAGGGCGGTTTCATCTTTTAAAGCCATATGCTTTCCTCCTTAATAAAGGTTAAAGACTATAGACTTAAGACTATAGACCTTTTAAGTGCCAGATTAAAATAAATATTACATACCCTGCCTTGTATTTTACACCTCTTTTATAGCTGCATTTGCCGCAATGAGAATAGGGTCCCAGACAGTTGCAAAGGGCGGCGCATATCCAAGGTCAAGTCTTGCCACATCATAAACAGTCATCCTTGCAGAGAGACATGCGGCAAGGGTATCTATCCTGTGGGCCACACCCTCTTCGCCTACCATCTGGGCACCAAGAAGTCTTCCTGTGCCTTTTTCTGCTATTATGGTAACTACAATGGGCTTACCCGCAGGGTATGCACTACTCCTTGACCTGCCTTTTATGGTTGTTACAAGATAGTCTATGCCTTCCCTCTGTGCCTCTGCTGGTGAAAGGCCTGTCCTCGAGACCTCCAGACTAAATATCTTTGTCATGGCTGTCCCAGCCACACCCTCAAATCTGTTGTTTTTTCCTGCTGCATTTTCGCCGGCAATCCGTCCCTGTTTATTTGCCGTTGTCCCAAGGGGTATATAAACCTTTTTGCCTGTAACGATATGGGTTGTCTCTGCACAATCTCCTGCTGCAAAGATATCAGGGATGTTTGTTCTTAGATATTCATCGACCTTTATGGCACCATTTACACCAAGTTCTATCCCTGAGCCTCTTGCAAGCTCAGCATTTGGTCTTGCACCGATGGAAAGAAGCACCAGGTCTGCCTCTATCTCCCCCCTGTCAGTTATGACCTTTGTTAATGAACCCCTTACGCCTGCAAATCCTTCTACTGATGTCTCCTTATAGAGTCTTACGCCCTCTGTTTTTATCTTTTCCTCCACTATATTCGTTATACTTGTGTCCATATTCCCAAGGACCCTATCTGTCTTTTCAATAACAGTGACATCGAGCCCCCTTTTTCTGAAGGACTCACACATCTCCATGCCAATGTATCCGCCCCCAACTATGACTGCCCTCATCTGCCTTTTGTTTTCACCAAATCTATTCACATAGAGACACTCAGGGGAGCCCACACATACCTGGAATGAGCCCCATTCATCTATGTATTTTTTTATCTCTATGCCATCGAGAAGCGTCCTTATGGTGAAGATATTTTGCAATTCCACCCCAGGTAGAGGCGGTTTTACAGGCAGACCGCCTGTAGCGATGATGAGCCCATCATAATTGTATCGCTTTTCCTTATTTTTGTTGAGGTCTACAACGACCACCTCTTTTCTGCTCGTATCTATTGCCTTTACCTCATGCCGAATACGGACATCTATATTACGCTCTTCTATGGCTATTCTGGGTGTGAGGGTTATAAGGTCATTAAAATCCTTTACATCATTTGAGATATAATAGGGCAGGCTACAGGCACCGTATGATATGAAATAATCTTTTTCAAAGACAATAGCCTCCTCCTCTGGTTTAAGACGTTTAAAACTACTTGCAGCACTCATTCCTGCAGCAACACCACCGATAACAATCAATCGTTTTTTTTCCATCTATTTTCCTTCACTATCGAAGTTTTTATTTTTAAACCAGCAAGCTAGAGACTCCATGCCACACAATTTCAGGCTGGCTCATTTTTAAACATGGCGTAGACATAACGGGCAGCAGAATAGATACTGAAAAAAAGGGCACCATAGATTATCCCCATACCGGGGTAATAGATGTATCTGCTGTAGCCACTGAATAGTAAAAATGCAATCCCTATTAGCTGTAATGTAGTCTTTAGTTTGCCTGCAAAGGAAGGATATATAATAATACCCTCTATTGCATAGAATGACCTTAGTCCATTTATAATAAATTCCCTTGCTACAAGGAGTATGGTTACCCAGAGCGGAACCATTCTATAATATGAAAGCGTTATAAGAACCGATGAAACAAGGAGTTTGTCTGCAATGGGGTCAAGATATACGCCAAGCCTTGATGTAAGCCCCATCTTTCTTGCCATATAGCCATCAAGCCCATCAGTAATCCCTGCCATGATAAACAAAAGACCTGATGCAAACATCAGCTTTTCATCCTGGGAGGCAATGAGAAAAATTATTAAGGGTATAAATAGTATTCGAATAAAACTTAGCCTGTTGGGTAGGGTCCAGACAGAGGCTTTTTCATCTTTAATTTTCATCTTGTTTTTTTAGTTTATTATAATAGTGTTTTACCTTCTTTATGTAGGTTTTGGTTTCTTCTATAGGCGGGACATTCATCCTGTTCTCTATAACCCTTGCAGGGCCTGCATTATATGCCGCAAGGATTAATTCAAGTTCTCCATTGAATATCTCATCAAGCATCTTAATATATCTTATGCCACCTTTTATGTTCTCATTAGGGTCGAATGGGTTATCAACATTCACAAGCCTTGCTGTATCAGGCATAAGCTGCATAAGTCCCTGAGCACCCTTTGGTGACACAGCATAGGGGTTAAAATTTGATTCTGCCATCATTATAGCCTTTATAAGCGATGGGTCAACACCATGGTTAGTAGAATGCTGGCGTATCAATTTATCGTAGTTTGTATTGTTTATATTATACCTTGTATTGTTTATGCCTTTATATACAACAGACTTGTTTTTTTCAGGCACTATCACATGGTATTTTCTACCTACAGGGACAATGTTTGTAAAGTGATACACACCACTTGAGTCTATATATCCATATATCCCTGCATAAACCTGAAGGGGAGGAGATAAGGCAAAAATCAATAATATGAATAACGCTGTTCTAAAAAACATTAAATTTATTCTCTTAAACTTTTTAATGCTTGTCAAGTGTTTTGCGATGTTATAGTATTAAAATGCTATGAAGGGGACATTGTATGTTGTGGCAACGCCTATAGGAAATCTCAGAGATATTACCATAAGGGCTATAGATACCTTAAGGGATGTGGATTTTATTGTCGCAGAAAACAGGACACATTCCTTAAAACTTTTGAGCCATATAGGGATAAGTAAGCATATCGTTACTATAAACAGCTATAATGAAGAGAGAAAGACAAAGGAGATCGTAGGGTTCCTTAAGGAGGGTAAGGATTGCGCCCTGGTTACAAGTGCAGGGACGCCGTGCATATCAGACCCGGGTGCCAGGGTTGTTGGGGCATGCCATGAATCAGGGATAGACGTAAGGGTAGTGCCAGGTCCCTCAGCACCTGTAAGCGCCCTTTCAATATCAGGGCTTTTTGCTGATAGGTTTTTGTTTTACGGTTTTCTGCCTCAGAAAAAGGGTAAAAAAATAAAGATATTCAAGGAGTTATCCAGTCTGCCCTATCCTGCTGTGTTTTTCGAGTCACCAAGGAGGCTTGTCGAGACCCTGGGGTGTATAGAGGACGGATTTGGTGATAGATATGTTGTTGTATTGAAGGAGATGACTAAGCTATATGAGGGGATAGTAAGGGGATATGCATCAGAGTTGATTGAACATTTTGGGCAGCAGGATATAAAGGGTGAGTATGTAATTATTGTTGATGGCAAGGAAAGATAAGGGTGAATGTGGTGCCTTTGCCCTTGGTACTATCCACATCAATCTTGCCATTATGTTCTGTGACTATCTCATGAACTATATATAGCCCGAGTCCTATCCCCTTTCCCTGCTCTTTTGTTGTAAAGAATGGCTTAAATATATCCTTTATAAGGTTCTTTTCCATACCCTTACCGGTATCCGCAATAACACAGGCGATATGTGAATTATCAGGGTTTGATGTCTCTATTGTTATCCTTCCCTCGCTGTCATCTATGGCATCTACGGAGTTTTTAATTAGATTTATAAAGACCTGGCATAGCCTTGCAGGGTTACCCATGATAAGACTATGTTCTCCCTTAAGCCTCTTTTCGATGGTTATCTTTTTGTTTTTATACTGGTTATATAGTATCCTTAATGCATCTTCTATAGGGTTGTGAATATCCATTAGTATCTTTGCCTCTTCCCTCTGCCTTGAGGCATCGAGGAGGCTCTTTACTATATCCCTTGCCCTTTTAAGCTCCTTTAGGGAAAAGGTAAGGTCATCATGGATATCGTCATCTTTTTTTGTATGGTCAATATAATATTCAATGGTGCTCATAACACTTGCTATGGGGTTATTGAGTTCATGGGCAACGCCTGCGGCAAGCCTTCCCACTGCGGCAAGGCTTTCGCTCTGGATAAGCGCCTTTGTTCTTTCCTCTACAAGTCTTTCAAGGGATTTTGAAAAATCCTGTATTTTTTTGTATGCCTGGGCATTGTCAAGGGCAAGGGCGACATGATTGGCGAGCATGGTGAGTATCTCAAGGTCATCACTGGTATAGAGGGTCATATTACCTTTCTCTCCAAGAAGGATAAAGGCAGGATGAGACCTTGAACGAACAGGGACAGAGAGCCTATATCCCTCTTGATACAATGGGTCATTTTCACTGATTATAGATGCAGATTCATTTTCATCCAACCTTGAGACCATCTTCAATCTACATTTTTTCAGGGAGAAGGTTTCAGAGATGCACTTTACCACAATCTTTTTTATCTCTTCTATATTAAGTAGCTCCATTATCTCAAAACTCAGATCCCTTATTGCCTGTCTGCTTTTCAAAAATTCCTGTTCCATGAATTTTATAACAAATGCCTGTACCCTCTCCTTTGTAAAATAGATAAAGAAAAAGGTCATGATCATGGATAGACCATAGAGGAGATCCATGCCTATAGAACCAGCAAAGAGTTTTTTCATGAATGTTGACATGACTATAAAAAACCCTGTGGACATAATAAGAAGCAAGAAAAAGATAAGTCCCTTATTCAGGAATATGCGCCATTCCATAACATCATGTTTGTAGATGGCATAGGCAAAGAGACACATGGGTATAAATACGAAGTTGCCGAGTGGATAAAACTCAAAGCCCCTCATAACAAAGACATCAAAGTGATTTACAGATGCTGCAAGGCCAAAGCTCAAGAGTATATACTTTATCCTTGTCCTCTTCTCTGCTGATTTTTCCTCTCTTAGGTTTTTTATCAGTAGACAAATGGAGATGACAGTGCTTAATGTGCTCATGGTCCCGAAGATAAAGAAAAGGGGTCCTGCCTGGGCAAAATAGCCAAAGAAAAACTTTTTTGCATGGGTAAGATATAGGCTACTCTGTGTAAGGGGTATCAGGATAAAAGAGATAAGGTAGAATGTCTTTACAAGGGTAAGCCATTGTCTGTAACCTGTTATGAGAACCGTAAAATGTAGATACAGGGGAATAATAAACACAAGAGATATATGGTTTATCCTGCTTATTTTTATAGCAAGCCCCTGATCCTGGACAATGGTGAGCAGTGTCTTATCGAGATTCAGAAGGCATCCAACAAGGCAGATAAGGGAAAAGAGGAGATTGATGCGTGCCCTTTTTGCCTTAAATATACCCATGAGAAAGAGTATAAAAAGGATAACAAGGCTGATGAGAGGCGGTATACTGTATATCTCCATGGCTATTAAATCGAAATTACAATAAAAAAGCTGATTGAGGCAAGGAAAAAAATATTTTCTGTTGATTATTATTTTTAATATGGTATTAATAAAATATAATGATAAAACCAAAGATATTATATGATGCAGTATCTTTTGTCCTTGCTGGTGGCGCTGGTGTCAGGCTCCACCCTCTGACAAAAGACAGGGCAAAGCCTGCGGTTCCCTTTGGTGGTAAATATAGGATTATAGATTTTACCCTGAGCAACTGTATAAATTCAGGGGTAAGGAAGATATTTGTTTTACCCCAGTATAAATCCCATTCCCTTATAAGCCACACAAGGGATGCATGGAGCATCCTGAACCCTGAGCTGGGGGAGTTTATAACGCATCTATCCCCACAGATGAGAGTAGGGGAGGACTGGTATAAGGGGACTGCAGATGCAGTGTATCAGAATCTATATCATCTTGAACAGGTAGACGGCGATTACGTGCTTATATTATCCGGTGACCACATATACAAGATGGATTATAGCCATTTTATAAGATACCATAAACAGAAGAAGGCAGACCTCACCATATCCGCCATAGAGATTGATATAGGCGAGGCACATCGTTTTGGTGTTATAGAGGTGGATAGCTCGTCAAGGGTCTGTGGTTTTGAGGAGAAACCCAGGAGCCCTAAGCACATCCCCAATAAACCAGGCAAGGCATTTGTGTCCATGGGTGTCTATGTATTCAACAGGGATGTGCTCGTTGACATATTGAAAAGGGATGCTGAGATGGATACATCCCATGACTTTGGGAAGGATATAATGCCTCTTATGTATCATGATTACAGGGTCTTTGTTTATAGATTCGGCACAGGTGGTGGCAAGGATGCGAGCTACTGGCGTGACGTGGGAACCATAGACGCATACTGGCATGCAAATATGGACCTGGCATCTGTAAACCCAATCTTTAATCTTTATGATAAAAAATGGCTTATAAGGACATATGAGGGTCAATATCCGCCTGCAAAGACGGTATTTGCCGATGAGGATAAGGGCAGGGCAGGCAAGGCGCTGGATTCCATAATATGCAGCGGTGTTATAATAAGTGGCGGCAGGGTAGAGAGGTCTGTTTTGTCGCCCGGGGTTAGGGTAAACAGTTATGCAGAAGTGACTGAATCAATCCTCTTCAATAATGTGATCATAGGGATGAAGGCAAAGGTGAGGAGGGCAATTATTGACAAGGGTGTCAGGGTCCCCGATGGTATGAAGATAGGATACGACCCAATAAAGGATGCAGAGCGGTTTTACGTATCCGATAAGGGCATTGTTGTTATCCCTAAAGGCGAGATACTGTAATCTGTATTCTGTGGGGTTTATTTGAGGATAATCTCAAGCTCCCTGCAAAAGCTTGCAGGGTTTTTTTAAAAGCCTCTATTTAACCCTATTCTATGGGGTAGGGCATCGAATATCGAGACCTTTTCTATAGGTCCTATTTTGCTATTGACAATTATGTATACGTTGTGCATATTATCACAAATCCATTTTAAATTTTGGTTTGAAAATTAAGTGGTTATAAAAAAGTAGCGAATAAAGTTTTCAAGTAAATCAATGGCACATGTAATTTCATCAGAAGGACAAGGGCATATAACACAGAAAAAAGACCTTATATACGAGATCTCTATTAATAACCGAAGATGTCGTAAGTGCTTATATTGTATCCAGATATGCCCTGCCAAGGCAATAAAGCTTCAAAAGGATAGTATAAAAATTTTACGCGAACGATGCATAATGTGCGGGAGCTGTATAACAGAATGCCCGCAGAAGGCATTGAATTATAGAAGCGGGCACCAGCATGTGGTCGACCTATTGATGGACAAAGAAAAGGCCATAGCGTGTGTTGATCCTGCCTTCCCCGCAGTGCTTGATAAATGGACACCAGGTCAGTTTGTCACAGCGTTAAAAAAGATAGGATTTACTGAGGTCTGGGAGGGTGCATTTGGTGCTGAACTTGTAAGTCAGGCATATAGAAAGCTCCTTTCAGAGGCAACGGATAGACCCCTAATATCATCATTCTGCCCTGTAGTTGTTTTTTATATACAGAAATATCTCACCAGTCTGATTCCAAACCTTGTGCCTATAGTATCACCCATGATTGCTATAGGTAGGATTGCAAGAAAGATAAAGGGCAGTGGCTGGAAGGTCATATATATTACACCCTGTCTGGCACAGATGAGAGAGATGTCAAGCCCTGAGGTGGTGGGCGCTATTGACCATGTTATCACATTTAAGGATGTTAAAAAACTTCTTAAAGACGAGATAGACAATGAAGAAAAACTGACTGAGACAGCCTTTGATGGTCCCAAGCCTTTTCTTGGCAGGGTTATATCAGTAATAGGTGGTTTATACAGGAGCACCGGTTCTCAATTTGATATCCTTATGGATGATGTAACAGTTACATATGGTCACAGGAGAACAATAGGTTCATTAAATCAGCTTGCCACTGGATATATTAGGGCAAGGTTTTTTGATTTTTTATTCTGTCATGGTTGTGTGGATGGTCCTTTTATAAGCAGGGATCTCTCAGTAATTGCCAGAAGACAGAAGGTTGTCCGATATGCCAAACAGGAAATGGAAAAACAAGATGTATTAAGCGTTATAACAGAGCTTGATAAATTTGAATCAGTAGACTTAAGCAGAAATTTTTTAAATATGGAACAGAGGCTTCCAACCCCCACAGAGGAACAGATTAGGGCTATACTTAAGAAGATAGATAAATTACCGCCAAATCGTAATCTTGATTGCAGGGCATGTGGTTATGCATCATGCAGAGAAAAGGCAATAGCAGTAGCGCAGGGGATTGCAGATGAGGAATATTGCCTCCCCTATCTTTTAGAGCAAAGCAAAAAGATCTACAAGGAACTCGAAAAATCCCATAGGGAACTTCAGATCTCGCATCAGGCACTTGAACAGGCACAGGCTCAGCTTATAAAGACAGAAAAGCTTGCCTCTATCGGGCAGCTTGCTGCAGGTGTAGCCCATGAGATCAACAATCCCCTCGGGACAATAATGATCTATGCCCATATACTCCAGAAGGGTTTTGATAAGGATGACCCGAGAAGGGAAGATATTGAGCTTATTATCAGTGAGGCGAACAGGGCAAAGGAGATTGTTCAGGGTCTTCTCAGCTTTGCCAGGGAGACAAAATTGAGACCAGGTCCTACGAATATAAATGACCTTCTTGAGGATGTCCTCGGGCTTGTTGTGAATCAATCACTATTCCACAATATCAGGATTGAGAAGAGATTTAGTGATGAGTTGCCCACGATAGTTGCCGATGAAATAAAACTTAAGCAGGTTTTTCTCAATATAATACTGAATGCCGCCCAGGCAATGGAGGGCAATGGAAGGTTAATAATTACTACCAATATTGAGAAGAATTATATTAAAATAATGATACATGATACAGGGCCTGGCATACCACCAGAGATAATGGGAAATCTCTTCTCACCTTTTTTCACTACAAAGGAAAAAGGCACAGGCCTCGGGCTTGCTATATCCTATGGGATAATTGAAAGACATGGGGGGCGGATCGATGTGGAGACAGAGCTTGGCAAGGGAACAACGTTTATAATTTATATTCCCGTTGTTTCAGAAGATAATGCCTCAGAGGATACAAAGGCAGCCTGATCGGTAAGGCTGCAATAAAAAATACTTTACAGGGAGATGAGACTATGAGTAAAAAGACAAAAATATTGCTTGTGGATAATGATGTGGATTTTATCGACCTGAACAAGGCTGTCCTTGAAAACAATGGATTTGAGGTGGCTGTGGCATATGCAGGTCGAGAGGTGATGGACAAGGTAAAATTTGAACAGCCTGACCTGATCGTCCTTGACCTTATGATGGAGAAACATGATACAGGCTTCGGTGTTGCCAGGGCATTGAAGGCAGATCCTGTATATAAGGACATCCCCATCTTGATGCTTACTGCAGTGGGGAGTGAAACAGGTATGGATTTTTCCCAGGAGCTTGATGGGTACTGGATGAAGACAGATGATTATGCAAATAAACCATTGAGCCCTGAGGAACTTATTAAAAGGATAAACGCACTGTTGGAAAGAAACAAAAAAGCCTGAAATATTTAAGGCAGTTGTAAAAATTTTATTGGATTTGAAATGGAAGAGCCAATCCGCATACTTGTTGTAGATGATGAAAAGGGGATAAGAGAGGGCTGCAGAAGGATACTTGCAGGCGAGGGTCATGCCGTGGACGTTGCTGAAAACGGCAAGGTAGGCTTAGATAAGGTAAAGACAAATCATTATGACCTCCTCGTGGTTGATCTGATGATGCCTGTTATGGGTGGTATTGATATGATGGGTCACGTAAAAGAGATTGACCCTGATATTATAATGATTGTCATAACAGGTTTTGCCACTATAGAGACTGCCGTAGATGCCATCAAGCACGGTGCCTATGATTATATCCCCAAGCCCTTTACACCAGACAATCTCATTGCAGTTATAAACAGGGGTATTGAGACAAGACGACTTCGCCTCCAGACCAGAAGGCTTATGGAGGAAAGGGATCAGAGGCTCCTTGAGTTAGCCAATGAGAAATCCAAGATGCATGCAATAATCAATTCCATGGCAGATGGCGTCCTTGTAATAAATAAAGAGAGCCAGCTCGCCCTTTGGAATCCTGCTGCCATAAAGATGCTAAATCTCCATGAACAGCCTGAATCAGGCAAGAACCTTTCGGAGGTCGTTCAGTATGAAGACCTAATAAGGGTCATTAGAAAGGCATGCTCACCAGAGGCATCAAGTTATACAAGCATAACAGAGGAGATAGAGTTGCCTCCCCCTGAATCAAAAACCCTTATGGTTAATGTATCTATAATAAGGGATGATGAGTCAGGGCAGGACCTGGGGTTGGTGGCGACCTTAAGGGATATTACAAGGCTCAAGGAACTGGATAAGCTTAAATCCCAGTTTGTGGCAATGGTTACCCATGAATTAAGGGCACCTGTCTCTGCTATAGAGGGTTACCTCACGGCATTCCTCACAGGTGCTGCTGGCAGTGACCCCAAGATGTATATACAGATGATGGAAAGGGCAAGACAGAGGGCGCGCTCTTTATTGGAGCTGATAAATGACCTCCTCCAATTCAGTAAACTTGAGGCGAAAAGTGCTGTTCGCAAGAAGGAGCTCCTTGATATATCAGGCATAATAATAAATACAGTAGAACTTCTTAAAGGACAGGGTGAATCAAAGGATCTTACATTCGAGATAGATGTCCCTGACACACTACCCCTTATTGAGGCAGACAGGGCAGAGATGGAGCAGCTCTTTACTAATCTTATATCAAATGCCATTAAATACAATGTGAAAAACGGCAAGGTTAAGGTCAGCGCCAAGGCAAATAAGCACTTCCTAAATATTACAGTGGCAGACACAGGCATAGGTATAGAGGCGGATTGCCTGCCCCATATCTTTGATGAGTTCTATAGGGTATCATGTCCAGAGACAAGATATACTACAGGGACCGGTCTTGGCCTTTCTATTGTTAAAAAGATTGTTGAGTCGCATTTTGGCCGTATAGATGTAGAAAGTATCCCTGGAAAAGGGACTACATTTACAGTCAGTCTGCCGATTAAACAGAAAAAATAAAAGACTACTTAAAAGGAGATGACATGACAAAAGAACTGAAACAAAACGAGATAGTTGAAAAACGGCAATTAGCACCCTCCATTACACTTTTCAAACTATATGTCCCTGAGATTGCAAAAAAGGCAAAACCGGGGCAATTTGTTGTCTTAAGGGCAGATGATTATGCCGAGAGGATACCCCTGACAATTGCGGATTTTGACCGTGAGGAAGGAACTATTACGGTCATCTTCCAGGTAGTAGGGACATCTACGAAGAAGCTGGAGGGATTTGAGAAGGGCCAGAGTATCCTTGATGTGGTGGGGCCACTGGGAAAACCAAGCCATATAGATAAGTTTGGGACTGTGGTCTGTGTAGGTGGCGGCGTGGGTGTGGCACCTGTCTATCCCATTGCAAAGGCACTTTATGAAAAAGGCAATGAGATGATAAATATTATTGGGTCAAGGACAAAAGAGATGCTTATCCTTGAGGATGAGATGAAGGCAATAAGCCACGAGCTCTATGTAACAACCGATGATGGCACATACGGGCACCATGGCTTTGTTACAGATGTCCTGAAGAAGGTTATTGAGGAGAAGAAAAAGATTGACCTTGTTATAGGTATAGGTCCTGTTATTATGATGAAGGCTGTGTGTGATGTGACCCGTCCGTATAATATCCATACAGTTGTTAGCTTGAATACTATCATGGTTGACGGCACAGGTATGTGCGGATGCTGTAGGGCAACCGTGGGTGGAGAGACCAAGTTCGTGTGTGTTGATGGACCTGAGTTTGATGGACACAAGGTTGAGTTCAATGAGCTTCTCATGCGTGGTAAGATGTATAGTAGGGAAGAGAGAAGGGCAATGTGGGATCACAAGTGCAAGCTTGAGGCAAAGGAAAAGGCAGCAAAAAAGGCTAAGAAGAGAGAACCCATGCCCGAGCAGAATCCGAAGGTGAGGATTCAGAACTTTAATGAGGTCGCCCTTGGCTATACAAGGGAGAATGCCCTTCGTGAGGCATCCCGCTGTCTAAACTGCAAGAATATGCCATGTGTTGAAGGGTGCCCTGTTAATGTTCAGATACCTAAGTTCATAAAACTTATTAAAGAAGGTGACTTTATGGGTGCCATACATGTCATCAAGGAGACAAACAGCCTTCCAGCAGTATGCGGAAGGGTGTGTCCCCAGGAGACCCAGTGTGAATCAAAGTGCGTCCTTGGAAAAAAGGGTCAGCCTATAGCCATAGGCAGGCTTGAGAGATTCGTGGCAGATTATGAGCTTGCCCAGGGTGATGTGAGGGTGCCGCCCATTGCCAGTAAAACAGGCAAAAAGGTAGCAGTGGTTGGTGCAGGACCAGCAGGGCTTACCGTGGCTGGTGAGCTTGCAAAGAAGGGGCATGATGTAACAATATTTGAGGCACTTCACAAGGCAGGTGGTGTCCTTGTCTATGGTATCCCCGAATTCCGTCTTCCAAAGGCAATAGTCCAGAGAGAGGTGGATTACGTGGAGAAGCTTGGCGTCAAGATAAAGGTGGATACAATAATAGGTCAGACCACAACAGTAGATGAGCTCTTTGAGCAGGGTTTTGATGCCATATTTATAGGAACAGGCGCAGGATTGCCATATTTTATGAATATCCCCGGTGAGAACCTAAACGGTGTGTATTCTGCCAATGAGTTTCTTACGAGGGCAAATCTTATGAAGGCATATCTTTTCCCTGAATATGATACACCTGTAAGGGTAGGAAGCAGGGTTGCAGTTATTGGTGGCGGTAATGTGGCAATGGATGCAGCAAGGGTTTCAAAAAGATTAGGGGCGGATCATGTGTATCTCATTTACAGGCGTTCCCGTGCAGAGATGCCTGCAAGGGCTGAGGAGGCGCACCATGCAGAGGAAGAAGGCATTGAATTCAGGCTCCTTACTGCCCCCGTCAGGGTTATAGGGGATGAGAGTGGATGGGTTAAGGGGATAGAGTGTGTAAAGATGGAACTTGGGGAACCAGATGCATCGGGTAGAAGAAGACCTGTGGAGATAAAGGGTTCCAACTATGTAATAGATGTGGATGTTGTTATTGTTGCTATTGGCCAGGGCCCTAACCCAATACTTACCTCAACAACAGAAGGGCTGAAGCTTCGTAAGACAGGCAATATTGAGGCAGACCCAGAGACCGGAAAGACAAGCAGAAAAGGCGTCTTTGCTGGCGGAGATATTGTTACAGGTGCAGCAACAGTTATCCTTGCTATGGGTGCAGGCCGTAAGGCAGCAGCAGCTATTGATGAATACCTCAGAACAGGCAACTGGTAATCCAGAATAGGAAAATAAAGATAAAAGGCGGGTCAGTGACTCGCCTTTTTTATAGAGTTTTGAGATTATTGAAAAAGGTTCTAATTATAGGGATATCAAGACACATTCATTCCATTTTAGCAGGTATTAGATCATTTAAATATCCTTATCTTATTTAAAGGGTCTTAGGCCATAGTCAGGTTAGCCCACAATATAAAGGCAAAAGGAGAAAGGATTGTGGATAGGGTAACTGTATTTGATGCAAGTTCTGGATCCCCACCTATCTCATATGCCATTATATAGGATGTGGTTGCCGTAGGGGTTGCAAGGAGGATAAGGACATGGGCTATATCCCTGAAATTGATCTTTAATAACATAAAATAGAGTGCTGAAAGACCAGGGAGAACAATAAGCTTAAGAAGGGTAGAAGCAAAAGAAAACCAGAATGTCTTTTTTATATTTTTTACACCTATTGATGCCCCTATCATTATTAGAGCCATTGGCAGGGCAATATTGGAGATTATAACCATCCCTTTTGTTATAGATCTTGGTATGGTCACCCCAGTCCAGATAACAATCAGGCCAAGAAATGTGGCTATGATTACAGGTGTCTTTATAATAGACAGCAGTGAGCGGGCAATGTTTTTTTCTTGGCGGGATGACCAGGATAGGATTGCTATTGCCATGGAGTTATTAAGCAGTATCATAAGTCCGATGAGTATGCTCCCCTGTTTTAGGCCGCTTTCACCAAGGAGATAGAAAAGGATAGCAAGTCCTATATACGATACATTTCCATGGAAGGAGGTCTGGATAAATGTCCCGAGGCTGCCTGACCTTAGCCTCATTACATATCCTATAATAAATGATAGAACCATTATTGCAAGGGTTGGTATGATTATGGCAAATATATGCGAGATATAGACAGCGGTTATATCAGATTTTATTATCCCTGTGAAGATAAGCAAGGGCAGCGGAAACAGATAGACAAATCTGTTTGCCTCAGAGATAAATCTGTTGTTTATGATGCCTTTTCTCTGGACAATAAAACCAAAGATTATTACAAGGAAGATAGGGATTATAGTTTCGATTACAGCCATATCATGTCTATCCAGACTACAGTCTATAGACCATTAGACATTTTTAGGTGCATTTTATAAACCCGTAAAGAGGAGTGTTATTTTTTTCACATTCTGCGTATTTTAGATAAATCAATATCACCATGGTCCTTTAAGGATATACATTGGGTGCCCAAGGACTTTTCGAGTGTCTATCTAAAGACCGTTATAACTCATTCCCGCAGGGCTCCATTCCACAGTTCAAAAGAGGGGAAATCCGTCCCCCTTTCCTCTTTTTTATAGAAGGTGGCATATGTCATGGATTTGTATCTGGAGAAATTGCCGTCTTTTGAGGCAATAATCCTTTCTCTCCATGTCCCTGTGTTTATGTAATATCTATGGAGTCCATTGTTTTCTGACAAAAATGATATCCTCTCACTGTGGGTATGGCCAAATACTGTATATAGTGAATCATAGGAGGCGGCCATTTCTTCATATCTTGGTTCGTTGATCTCAAAATAGGAAAAAACCTTTAAAAATCTTTCAGCCCGTTCAATAGATATAAACTTTGATAGGTATAGCATATATTTAAACCTATCGGCAATATCAAGGGGATGGAGGATAGTATCATGTTTTTTAATCCAGTGTTTTACAAAAGGGATGCTGAGAAAGGATTCCACTGTCCTGTCTACAGCCTTTTCTATATATGGTTTAATCTTATTTTTTTGGTAGGCGCTAGAGAGGTAATCAAATATACGCCACTGGGGCCTTATATCCTCAATAGATTTTAATTCATCCTCAAGGAGAGGAAATTCCTGTTTTATCTCAAAGGGGAGTCTGACAAAAAGCTCTGTTGTACTCACATCACCAATAGGTATCCCATCTGGCTCAAAATTATACTCATCATATTGATGGCCATGCCTTACAGCTACACCATATTCTATGTTTTTATAACCTTCTTTCTCAATGTGTATATCCCCTATGGCTTCAGACAATATATCTGGGAATCCATCAAGGTCGCCGAGCATCCTGTCATGGTTTCCAAGTATTAGGATGCGATGGACAGGGATAGGATAAAAAAATTTATCTGTCTGCCTTATTATATCGATACTCTCTGAATTGACATCTAGGATATTTTTAAAGATATTCATCAGATGTGTCTTTATCTTATTCTTATCAATATTGTTGTCAGTGGCCCATGGTTTTTCATCATCCTGGACTGTCATCCAGTATTCACTTCTTAAAAGGTCAAAGGTATCACCGGCAAAAACAATGATAATCTCTTTTGTGTTTTCTCTGATAGCTCGTTTAATGAGATTATGAAAATGTTTGAATGCCCTTGGCGACAGATTGTTTGTAGCTGTCCCATCCGATAGATGCAGGTCGCTTATCACTACAAGCATAGTTTCTTTTATCATGATTTAGATATAAAAACCAGTCAAAATTAATTTGTTCTTTCTGGAGACACGATACATAAAAAATTGATATTTTCTTGACAAATGGTACAATAAAATATAATTATTTAGTGAAATAGATAACAATCAATATTTAATACTAAAAAAACTATATTCAGGGGGTATGAATGTTAAAAGAATCGGTAATAAACGAGCTACAGGGTATAGTCGGGAAGGAGAATGTATTAACCTCTCCTGAGGCATTAAGGACCTATTCCTATGATGGTACAACGAGCTGGATACATGAACCTGATGTAGTCGTCTTTCCCCATACTACAGAGGAGGTCTCAGGAATAATGAAGCTCGCCAACAGGGAAAAGATACCTGTAACACCAAGGGGAGGCGGCACGAATGTAAGCGGTGGCTCTGTACCTATCATGGGTGGTATTGTGCTGTGCACCACAAAGATGAACAAGATACTTAATATAGACAAGGAGAATCTCTCTGTTACTGTAGAACCAGGCGTAGTGCTCATGGATTTGAATATGAGACTTGCAAAAGAAGGACTTTTTTTTCCCCCTGATCCCCAGAGCTTTTTAGGTGCTACCTTGGGTGGCGTCATGGCAGAGAATGGAGGTGGCCCTGCCTGTGTTAAATATGGTGTCACAAAGCAGTATGTCCTTGGTCTTCAGGTGGTTTTGCCTACAGGAGATATAATAAATGTAGGCGGAAGGACTATAAAAAACGTGGTTGGTTATGACCTTCCTATGCTCTTTATAGGCTCTGAAGGCACCCTTGGGGTAATAACAAGGGGTGAACTAAAGGTAAGCCCGCTGCCGCCTACAAAACAGACCATAATGGCTGTATACGGGGACATTGTAATGGCAGGGGAGACGGTCTTTCGTGTATTAGAACATGGTGTAATCCCTTCCAAGATAGAACTCATCGATAACTGGGTAATAAATAGGATAGAGGAGATGATGCCCCTTGGTCTACCAAAAGATGCAGAGGCAGTTCTACTCTTTGAATGTGACGGTATCCCTGAGACAGTAGAGAAAGAGACAGAAAAGATAGTAGAGATTGCAAAGAAATATGGCGCAAGAGAAACAAGGGTGCCAAAGGATATGGATGAGGCAATGAAGTATTGGAAGGCAAGAAGTGCAGGCTTTGCGGCGGTATTTGGTAAAGCCCCAACCGTCTTTGCAGAGGATGTGACGGTCCCAAGAGGCAAAATCCCTGAATTTATAAGAAAGGTCAGGGAGATTGCAAAGAAATATAATGTTGAGTATAATGTTTTAGGTCATGCAGGAGACGGTAATCTCCATCCCTCTATCCTGACAGATATCAATAATAAGGAGCATTATGAAAGGTCAGTAAAGGCATTAGAAGAGATCATTGAGACAGCCGTGGAATTAGGTGGTGTGCTATCAGGTGAGCATGGCATAGGCCTTGAGAAGGCGAGGTTCTTGAGGAGGACGATGGACCCCATGGTAATCGACATTATGAAGAAGATAAAGGCTATCTTTGATCCTAATAATATTATGAACCCAGGTAAGATTTGGGAATAGTCAAAGGGGAGCTTACAATATGGAAGATCTGAAAGAACTGAAAAAGGTAGAGAAATATGCGAACCAGTGTATGAAATGCGGTTTTTGTAGCTTCTTCTGTCCTGTATATCAGGAGGAAAGGGTTGAACCAGCTGTTGCCAGAGGCAAAAACTATCTTGCAAGGCTTGCAATAAGAGGAGAGCAGAGTTTTACAGATGAATTAGGAGAGATTATAGGAAAGTGTCTCCTGTGTAAACGATGTGTTGCCAACTGCCCTGCAAAGACCCAGATTGATAGGGTTGTTGTTGCTGCAAGGGCGCAGATGGTAAAGAACAGAGGGCTCGGGTTTATCAAGAATTTTGCCTTTAGAAAGGTCATGGCAAATAGGAAGGCATTTGGTAACTATGTTAGGCTTGCCAAGGCATTCCAGTGGCTCATGCCCAAGACCGAAGGCAAGATAAGACACCTCCCTGATTTTCTCAAGGCACTCGGACAGGGAAGAAATATCCCCGAGATAGCAAAGACCTTTATGAGAGACATAGTAAAGCCTGTATATAAACCACAGGATGGTAAGGCACCAAAGATGAGGGTAGGATTTTTCATGGGGTGCGCTACAGATTTTATATACCCTGAGCTGGGGCTGAAGATGATAGATTTTATGACAAAGAGGGGGATAGAGGTTGTTGTGCCTCAGGAACAGTCATGCTGTGGTGCTGCCATATATTTTAGTGGTGATTTTGAGACAGGCAGGATGCTTGCGGACAAAAACGTGGAGGCATTTAAGGATGTAGATACAATAGTAACTGCTTGTGCAACATGTAGTTCAACATTAAAGGACTATCAGAAATACCTCCCTGACAATCCTGACCAGGAGAAGCGCTACCAGGAGTTTGAGAAAAAGATCAAAGACAGCATGGAGTTTATTATAGATGTTATGAAGGTAAATCCTGAAGAGCTGAAGCTGAAAAAGGAGTTTGAAGGAAAGACTGCAACATGGCATGATCCCTGCCACCTGGTAAGATATCAGAATATCCAGGCACAACCAAGGGCAATCCTTAAGGGTTTAAAGGGTCTTAAATATGTAGAGATGCCAAATGCAGACCTTTGCTGTGGAATGGGGGGCTCTTTCAGCGTTTATCATTATGATCTAACCAAGAAGATAGCCGCCAAAAAGATGGACGGCATCAAAGCAACAGGGGCAGACATAGTTGTTACGGCATGTCCAGGTTGTATGATAAACCTTATTGACAATGTGTATCAGAATAAGATGCCACAAAAGGTCTATCATATACTTGAGCTTGTTGAGTAGCAGCATATGCTTTAACAAACAACACTATACAAATAAAAAACTGTAGGAGGATTAACATGAAGAATGGGCACTGGATGACGGCAAAAGATGTATTGAGGGTAAATGCCTTTAAATGGCCTGACAAGATGGGTATAAAGGACCTTTACAAGTCATATACCTTCAAACAGTGGAATGAAAGAGCATGTAGACTTGCAAATGCCCTTGCAGATATGGGCATGAAAAAGGGTGACAGATTTGCAGTCCTTGCATACAACTGCGTAGAGTGGCTTGAGATATATGCAGCAGCAGCAAAGGGTGGTTTTATCTGTGTTCCCCTTATGTTCAGACTGGCACCACCTGAAATGGAATACATCATCAATCACTGCGAGGCAAAGGTTTTTATTCTTCAGGCAGGCATAGACCCATCAGACGGTAAGGAGTTTCCCTGGGTCAAACAGGTAAACGAGATGAAGAAAAATATCCCCACTGTGGAAAAATATGTAACATTTGCAGTAGATAATCCACATTATGATGGGTATATCTCATATGAAGATGCCCTTGCAGCAGCAAGCCCAGAGGAACCAGCAACCAAGGTAACAGATGCAGATCCTTGGGTAATTATGTATACCGGTGGAACAACTGGAAAACCAAAGGGTGTCGTAAAGACACATGCATCCCTATTTGCCCAGTATTTCATAATGATCTATGATCATCTATTCAATTTTGATGATATTACACTGCTTGTCATGCCATGCTGCCATGTTAACTCGCTGTTCTATTCCTTTGTCAATACATGGGTTGGCGGCTCAGTCATGGCATACAATATGGTGAGCTTTAATCCTGAGAATCTCCTTAAGACATTTGCAGAGCATAAGATTACATTCACATCCCTTGTGCCAACACACTACATCATGATGTTGGCGCTGCCAGATGAGGTCAAGGCAAAATATGATGTAACCTGCATAAAGAAACTCCTCTGTTCCTCTGCACCAGCAAGAAGAGATACAAAGCTTGGTATCCTCAAGATGTTCTCTAACTCCCACCTTTATGAGGCATATGGTTCAACAGAGGCAGGTATTGTTACAGTTCTTAAACCACATGAACAGCTTACAAAACTTGGTTCAATAGGCCGAGAGGTTATAGCAACCGATATAATCAGGCTCTATGATGAAGATGGCAACCTTATCACACAGCCTAATGTAGTAGGCGAGCTCTATTCAAGAAGCCCAATGCTCTTTGAAGAGTACTGGAAGGAGCCCGAAAAGACCGCAGCAGCCATGAAGGGTGAATACTTTAGCGCCGGCGACATGGCTTATAGGGACGAGGATGGCTATTACTATCTGGTAGACAGAAAGGCAAACATGATCATCACCGGCGGTGAGAATGTATTCCCATCAGAGGTTGAGAATGTTGTTGGTGGTCATCCAAAGGTAAAGGATGTGGCAGTTATCGGTGTTCCTCATGAAAAATGGGGTGAACAGGTGACAGCAGTGGTTGTCCTCCACGAGGGAGAGACAGCAACACCTGAGGAGATCTCTAACTATTGCAAGGGTAAGATTGCAGGGTTTAAGGTGCCTAAGAATGTCATCTTTATTAAGGATGAAGAGATGCCAAGAAGTGGGGCAGGCAAGATACTCCATAGGATTCTAAGAGAGAGATACGGAAAGTGGAGCGAACACGTATAGTAATACAATACATTGAGTTGCTGATAGAGGGCGGGGGGCAGTCAATCCCCCCGCTTTTTTATATTTATGTAAAAGTTTAGCCCAGGATTAACGATGCCACATAAAAAAATATTGGATTTTAAAGAGGATATAAACCCCATTGGCGTATCAAAAAGGGTAAAAAACAGTCTGAGAAAATCCATTAAGCATATAGAGTCACGTGAGCAAAAAGGTATTGTCCATCTAACAGAATATCTTGCAAGACTGTTTAATATCACAGAGGAAAACATAGTTCCTGGTTATGGCTTCTCTCATATATTTTCTGGTGTATTGGAGATGTTGAAACCAGATGTCATACTTATCCCTTCACCTATCTCAAATTTTTACAGGTCTTTTTTTGAGACAACAAGTAAATCCATTCTGTCTTATGAAAAGTCAATTATAGACAATAAATACTATGATACCAATGAGTTGGAACAATTAATTGAAAAGTCAGATTTAATAATACTGCCAAATCCTCATAATGTAACAGGGAAAAAATTGAACTGTGATGATATAGAGGATATTGTAGCAATTGCTGATAGAGAAAAAAAGGTTGTTTTATTCGACGAGTGTCTTATAGAATTCACAGATATAAAAAGCCATGCGCAGTGTATCACAAGTTCTAATTATTCACTAATATTAAGGACATTCTCTACATATCATGCAATGGCAGGTCTTCCGCTGGGCTATGCTATAGGATCAGTCAAGTCCATCAAAAATATAAAAAATGTCCTTTATCCATACGTAGTTAGGATACCTAGCTTATCATGTTATGCTGCTATTGTAGGTCTTAAGGACAAGGGCTATAGAAAGAGGACTCTGGAAACCATAAAGGCAGAGAAGGATTATATAATAAATAGACTAAAAGAAAATGAGTATATAAAGGTTATTGATAGGGGATGTAATTTTATCCTTCTTGAGATTATAGGTGATCATAAATCCATCTCTGATGGTCTTTATAGAAGAGGTATCTCAGTGGATATATATCATGAAAAGGATGGTTCTTTTCTAAGACTGCCTATGAGAAAACACAAGCTTAATGCATATTTTATCAAATCATTAATACAGTCATTGGGGCACAATAAATTATGAAAAAAAATTTTTTAATCCTTTTAGTATCTGTTATCCTGTCTGTTGTTTTTGCCTTAAATGCCTTTTGTGAAGAGATAGAATTAAGGGTCTTATACATGAATGATTTTCATGGCTTTGCAGAGGAGCAGAAATCAGATTTTAAGGGCAAAATGGTAGGGGGTATAGCATATCTTGCCGGAATGGTTGATAGGCTCCGAAAGGAGAGGCAATCAATTTTTCTTGCAGCAGGGGATATGATCCAGGGTAGTAATTGGGCAAATCTATTTAAGGGCAGGCCAGTAATAGAGGTTATGAATCGTATGGGTTTTGATGCCATGGTGATAGGCAACCATGAGTTTAATTTTGGGGTTGATATCCTTAGACAAAGGATATCAGAGGCAAGCTTTCCCTGCCTTGGTGCAAATATAATTGGTCTGGAGGGGATAAAGCCTTTTGTAATAAAGGAATTAAAGGGGGTTAAGATTGCAATAATTGGACTTACCACAGAGGAGACACCCATATATACCCACCCTGATAATGTGAAGGGACTGATTTTCCAGCCATCCTCGGAGGTTGCTGAAAGGCTTGTAAAAAAATTGAGGGACAGAGCTGATGTTATAATAATTTTGTCTCATCTTGGTTTTCATAATGACATGATCCTTGCCCAAAGAGTAGAGGGTATAGACATAATTATAGGTGGTCACTCCCACACAAAGATAGAAAAGCCCGTATCAATAGGAAAAACCATTATTGTCCAGGCATGGGAGCATGGAAAGGTTCTTGGTGTCCTTGATCTAACACTGAAAGATGGCAAGATAAGAGATTTTTCAGGCAGGCTAGAGGATATTGTGCCTTCAGATAAAGCAAAAAATAATGATGTTCTGAAGATAGTAAAGAGATATAAAAATAGGTTGAAAAAGGTCGTCAGCGAGAAGATAGGCATCACAGAGGTAGACCTGGATGGAGAAAATGGAAATAAGAGGGAGACAAATTTTGGCAACCTCGTAGCGGACATTGTAAGGGAGAGGGCACAATCGGATATAGCCATAATAAATGGCGGCTCTATAAAAATAGGTATAAGAAAAGGCTGGATTACTATGGGTCAGATATATGATGCACTTCCTTTTAATAATTATATTGTCTCGGTAAAAATGAAGGGAAAGGACATTATAGAGGCATTAAGACATGGAACCAATACAAGAGAGGACAATGCAGGGAGGTTTCCCCAGGTATCAGGGATAAGCTTTATCTTTTCAAGGGTACAGGGGGGAGGCACTATAATAAAGGAGGTCATATTTAAGGGTAGGCCTATTGACCCGGATGGTGAATATACCGTAGCAACTACTGATTTCCTTATGGCAGGAGGGGATGGCTATAAGGTATTCCGTGGCCATATTAATTCTCATATGTTTCTTTATCAAGAGCCTGGCAGGTGGATCAGGGACCTTGTGGTTGATTACATAAGAGACAAAAAAAGTATTAATCCAGTTGTTGAGGGCAGGATCATTGAGTTAAAATAAAAGAGACATCAAAGATAATAAAACAGACTAAAGGGTGGATAGGTTATGGATGAGATACTCGAGTTTGCCATAAGATGCGTAAAAGAGTCAGGAAGGATACAGAGACGTTATTTAGGGAAAAAGATAGGCATACATCACAAGGGCGTAATAGACCTTGTGACAGACGTAGATATGGCATGTCAGGAGACAATCATAGGGATGATAAATAAGGCATTTCCAGGTAATGACATCATAAGCGAAGAGAAGAAAAATTATTTTGAGAGCGACGGAAACAGGTGGATTATAGACCCCCTGGATGGGACAACCAATTATGCCCATAGCTACCCCTTTTTTTGCACCTCCATAGCCTATGAAGAAGGGGGAACAGTAACAGCAGGTGCAGTGTATAACCCTATATTTAAAGAATTGTTTTATGCAAGAAAGGGACAGGGTGCATATTTTAATGGGAAAATGATAAGGGTGTCTAAAATAGGGGTATTGAAGCAGGCACTGCTATCAACAGGTTTTCCCTATGACCTCCATACGAGTAAAAATAACAACATAGACAACTTCATCTCTTTTATCTACGAGGCACAGGCAATAAGAAGGGATGGTTCAGCAGCACTCAATCTCTGTTATCTTGCCTGCGGAAGATTTGATGGGTTCTGGGAGATAAAGCTTCAGCCATGGGATATGGCAGCAGGTTCACTTATAGTGGAAGAGGCAGGGGGTGTTTTAACTGATTTTCAGGGGGGTAGATTCACTATCCATAGTGATGAGATTATTGCATCTAATGGGTTGATACATGATGATATGCTTCGCATCCTGCAGATGAATAAATTTAAAAGGGGAATATGATGAGGGAATATACAGTGGAGGAATTGAAAAAGGTGGTGCGTCCCAAGCTTGGGGATAGTGTCCCACTGGAATTATTCAGGATCCTGAGGATAATAGGTATGAGGGAGATACTTGGTGATAGCTCTGGTGCCGCCCTCTACATGATAGGCAAGAAGGTAGGCAATATGATAGGTGCCCAGGATATAGAAGGTTTTAAAGACAGAATTATGGAGCTTAAGATAGGGATACCTGATGTAGAGATAGTTAATGGAGACCACCTTATAATAAAGCTTTATGAATGTATAACCTGTGCAGGTTTTTCCTACACAGGTGAGATGTTCTGTGACCTTGAGAGCGGTGTTATTGCAGGTCTTCTGGAGAGGGTATATAATAAAAAGGCTAAATCAACCCAGAAGAAAAGCTGGTCAGTAGGTTTTAATTACTGTGAGTTTCATGTCCTTCTATACTGAAATTGAAAAATGGAAGAATACGAAAGACTAAAAAAAAGGATACAGGAGCTTGAGATAGAGCTCGAGGATATAAAGAGCCTCACCGATACCAGAGGAAGGCTTCTTGATGCACATATCAAAGAGCTCAACGATGTCTATGCCGCCCTTAATGATAAATTTACAGAGCTTAAGGAAAAAACAGAGAGGCTTAAAAGCATTGAGAATGAGCTCATAAAGGCGAATAAACTATCTGCCCTCGGTGAGCTTGCAGAGTCTATTGCTCATGAGATAAAAAACCCCCTTATATCAATCCAGGGTTTTGCCAAAAGGATTCAAAAGATAGATGATAAGGAAAAGATAGATAGATATTCAAAATTTATTGAGAAAGAGGCAGGTAGGCTCTCAGATGTACTGACCAGGCTTTTGAACTTTTCAAGGATGGGGGAACCCAGGATAGAGACATTGAATATAAATGATATTGTGGATGATACTATCCTTTTTATGGAGTATCACCTTACAAGATTCAAGAATGTAAGGCTGGAGGTAATTAAGGCTGATAGTCTGCCGTTTGTGAGGGCAGATAAGATCCATATTCAGCAATGCCTAGTGAATTTAATAATGAATGCAGCCCAGGCAATGCCTGAGGGGGGTTTGATAAAAATAAGAACAGGTGTAGAAAAGGATTATGTTTTTATATCTGTGACTGATAATGGGATAGGTATAAAAAAGGAGTTACTGGATAGGATATTTGAGCCGTTTTACACAACAAAGGAAAAAGAAGATGGAACAGGGCTTGGTCTCTCTCTTTGTAAAAGGCTTATAGAGGCAAATAAGGGTAAGATTGAGGTAGAGAGCATAGAGGGCAAGGGCAGCACATTCAAGATACTTCTTCCATACAAAAATTAACAAAATTCTCTTATTTTAAAGGCGTCTCCAGATATAAATCCTGCTCTATTGTAAGGTTTTTTTTATTAAATTTCTTTTCAAACTCTTCATAATCAAGGGCGTATAGAGGGCTTATCTCTACCTTTACGCCAGGCATGACCTTTGCCCCTGCTGCCTCAAGCCATTTCTTAAATAATGCACACATATCCTCTTTAGCCTTTTCTGGTGAATCAACACCTGTTATGTTTTTAACAGGCGAGAATTCTTCCTCTCTTTTTACCTCCATGGCAAGGGTCTTCTCTGCAAGGGGTATAGCATCAAATACAAATGTCTCAAATTTCCAGACATCTATCTGTGATATTGACCCATTTGCTGTTTTTATGTACATATTTTTTTTGGCACAATGATATGGCAGGCCGAATCCATGGCTATTAAGTCTTTTTACAAAAGGCAGTGAAAAGATATGGATAGCCGTATTCCCTGCCCAGTAGAGGATTTCACCGTTTTCATCAAGCGCTGTCATGTATGATACATCGATGTCACTGTATTCTATGATTGCGTCCCTTCCGTTTACATTAAGATATATCCCTACCTTCTCTTTCACATCCCTTCTTCTTACGACCTTTGTAGATGCCTTTGACTGAGCCAGATTGTGGTAACCGAGAAAGACAGGGTCTGCTATCTTTACGAGGGGGTTATCTACCTGACAATAGAAGAGTTCTGTATAACCGTCTTCAAGGAGTCTCCCAAGGATGCCTGATTCACTAAGTGCCTTAAGAGAGCCGCCGTGGCCATCGGGATTCATGGCTATCTGTGCCCTGTCTTTTATTATCAGTTTTCCATCAGGGGTAAGCGTTGGCAGCATTCCCTGCTGGAAAAAATAGATATTCTCCTTACCGATGCCAAAATAATCATTATCCAAGAAGAATGTCCTTGTTTCTTCGTCATTTTCAAAACTTGTCATAATAATCATAGGTATCCTTGCAGAATATCTCCTCGAAAGCGCTATAATCTGTTCAGTAAATAGCTGAAAGAGGGGTTTTTGCTGCACAGGGGTTATCTTAAAGGTGCCTTTTGGACCCTCATAGCCCAGTCTTGTCCCCTGTCCGCCTGCAACAATCAGGACAGCCACCTTATTTTCTCTGAGGAGTGACTCCCCCATATCCCTCATCCTTTTTCTTTGCCCCATATCCTCTTGTGTCTTTGGTAGTGCAATAATGCTGGCAGGAGATATATTTTGTATATTCTCTTTTCTATCTTGTAAAAAATTTTTATGTATCCTGAAGATAAGATCCATATCAAAGGATTTAATGACATTTAGCATGCCCTGTTGTTCCTCTTCAGTAAGGGTTTGATAGTGTTCTATCACATGATGCTGATTGTAGGATCTCAGTTTTTCAAAAATGTTGTCTTCCATTATTATCTTACCACCATGAGATGACTTTAGGTCCTTTAAGGATCCCAGATGGTTTATCGTCTGGCAGTCTTCTTTGTTCTCTTTTTTTTCTTTTTTTTGTCACTTTTCAGGTACATGATGCCTATAAAGCCGCATACAAGAATAATAACAACTGGAAAAAATATCTTAATATCACCCCATGAATAACCTGCATAGAATATATATATCAGAAGAATCCCTGCGATAGTAAGACAAATAATCCCCTTAATCTTCTCAGTCTTCACGTATTTATTCCAACCGCCAACACCATTTTGCCCACAGATAAAACACCCCTCATGACCTTTTGAACTTCTCATTGAGTATTCGCTTAAACCTTGGTGCGTAAATAATATCAAATGCCTCATCCTTGCCAGGAAACATTTTTAATGCATGTTTTTTTACCCCTTCAACTATTATGATAGCCTCATCATGGGTTATCTTCTGTGTTGTAATGTAATTTATTGCAAAATCAACCATAAACCTTAATCTTCTAAGCTTCTTTTCCTCTTCAAGGAGCTCATCCCGCATGGCATCAGACCCCCTTTTCTTTTTTTTTGATTAAACTCAGTAACTCAATAAACAGCCATAGACATATGCCGGTTGAGATGGATATATCAGCAACATTAAAGGCAGGCCAGTGGTAGTTTTTGTAGAAGAAGTCAAGAAAGTCTATTACGTACCCATATACCAGCCTGTCATATATGTTTCCTATAGCCCCTGAGAGTATGCATACAAGAGAAAACATCTTTGAAAAGGGGAGGTTGCATCTTAATGCAATATATATGAGCACAACAACGATTATCAGGGGTATAAATATAAAAATATATTTTGAAAGATGATGTTGTGATAAGAGGCTAAATGCGCCCCCGTAATTCCTTACATGGACGATGGAAAAAAAGGGGGCGATATTTAAGCCCTCAAGGTATGGTATACCCTCAGAGACCAACACCTTTGTCCATCTGTCAAGTATAAAAATAATAGGGACTATGATAAAGACAATGTATTTTCGCATCGTTTACATATATTGGGGAATCTGGAATCAGGGGGTGTAAGGTTCTCAGAATATTGCCAGCACCTTTCGCACTTTTGTCCCCCTGCCTTTGATACAGAGACATCTGTTTCAACACCTTTTATAACCTCTACCTGGGATACAATGAATATATCCTTTAGTTCATCTCCAAGTTTCTTAAGGGTATTATAATCCGCCTCACTGGCAGTAATGGTTATCTTGGCATCGAGAGGGTGGCCTATAATCTTTTCCCCTCTCTTTTCCTCTATCCTTTTGTTGACAAGCTCCCTTATCCTCCAGATGGCATCCCATTCCTCCTCTATCTCCTGTTTTATATATTCATTTTTTATCCCAGGGAATCTTGTCATAAGGATGCTTTCAGGGGTTTTATTGTCTTTTAGATAGAACCACATCTCCTCAGCGGTTGTAGATAGTATAGGCGATATGAGTTTAATAAGAGATATAAGGGTTTCATATATAACAGTCTGGGATGCCCGTCTTTTAGGGGCGTTTTTGTTTTCCGTGTATATCCTATCCTTGATTATATCAAGATAGAGGGCACTTAAGTCTACAGTGCAGAAATTGTGTATGCTGTGGTAGATAACGTGGAATGAATACTCGCTATATGCGTTTAGTACCCTTTCTATAAGCCTATTAAGCCTTGAGAGAAGCCATCTATCAAGGTATGACATCTTTTCATAGGACACGCTGTCTGTTTTAGGATTAAAGTCATTGTTTATGTTTGCATGAAGAAATCTCAGGGTATTCCTTATCCTTCTGTAGGTCTCTACAAGACGATTTATAATATCCTTTGATATCTTTATATCATCTCTGTAATCCTCATATGTGACCCAGAGTCTCAATATCTCTGCCCCGTATTTCTCTATTATCTCGCTAGGGGCGATGATATTACCCAGGGATTTAGACATCTTTCTCCCAGAGCCATCAACAACAAAACCATGGGTAAGGACAGATTTATAGGGCGCCACACCCTCATTTCCCACAGATGTAAGGAGGGAACTATGAAACCACCCCCTGTGCTGGTCACTACCCTCAAGATACATATCAGCAGGATAATTGAGCTCATCCCTTTTCTTGCATACCGCCGCCCAGCTAACACCTGAATCAAACCATACATCGAGTATATCCTCTTCCTTACTGAAGGAGTCGCCACCACATTTGGTGCACCTTGCCGATGCCGGCAGAAAATAGGATGCATCTTTTTCAAACCATATATCTGCGCCATGCTCCTTTACAGAGTCTATAACATTTTTAAATGTATCGGGGCTCCAGAATGGTTCTCCACATCGTTTGCAATAGAAGATCGTGATTGGTATCCCCCATGTCCTCTGACGGGATATACACCAATCAGGCCTTACAAGGAGCATGTTGTATATCCTGTCTCTTCCCCATGCGGGTATCCATTTTACCTTATCTATTGCCTCAAGCGCCTTTTGTCTTAGACTATTTTTATCAAGGGATATGAACCACTGCTCTGTTGCCCTGAAGATAACTGGTTTTTTGCAACGCCAGCAGTGGGGATATGAATGTTCTATCTCTTCCCTGAAGAGGAGCAATCCCAATTCTTCAAGTTTTGAGATAATGTATTTATTGCTTTCAAAGACATTCATGCCATGAAAAAAATCTACCTCTTCAATAAATTCGCCCTGGTCGTTCACAGGGGAATATACATCAAGTCCATATTCAAGACCTGTTTCATAGTCTTCCTCGCCATGACCTGGTGCAATGTGAACAGCCCCAGTTCCTGTGTCATCTGCCACATAATCAGCAAAAACAATTACAGAATCCCTGTCTATGAATGGGTGTTTAAAGGTGGTGCCCCTGAGCCTTTGGGGAGAGATCTCTTCTAATATCCTAAAGTCGTTAATCCCTGCCTTCTTTATTATCTCTTGTGCCAGTTTTTTTAAAACAATATAGATCTCTTTTTCAGTCTCTACGGTAACATAGGTAAATTCAGGGTTTATGGCAATGGCAAGATTAGCAGGAAGTGTCCATGGAGTTGTTGTCCAGATGAGCATAAATAGAGGTTTTTCTGGGTAATTATCAAAGAGACCTGTCCTCTCCTTTGTATATGGAAATTTAACATATATGGCATCTGATTTCTTTGTATTGTATTCTATCTCTGCCTCGGCAAGGGCAGTGAGGCAGTTGATACACCACAGCACAGGCTTTTTCTTTCGATAGATCTCCCCTCTCTCAAAGAATTTTTGCATCTCCTCTATAATAACTGCCTGATACATATAATCCATTGTAATATATGGATTATTCCAGTCGCCTATCACTCCAAGCCTTTTAAATTCCTCTCTCTGGATATCTATAAACCTCTCTGCATACGCCCTGCATTGGCGGCGTTTTTCCAGTTTAGAACCAGAGATGTTTTTACCTTTCATATCCTTTTCAATCTGATGCTCTATAGGAAGACCATGACAATCCCATCCAGGGACATAGTCAGCCCTGTAGCCTGACATGAATTTTGATTTTATAATGATGTCTTTTAGGATTTTATTGAGGGCTGTCCCAAGGTGAATGTTACCGTTGGCATAAGGTGGCCCATCATGGAGTATAAAGGTTTTATCGTATTGCCTATCCTTTGTTAGCTTTTCATAAACCCTTGTGTCCTCCCAGAATCTGAGTATCTCCCTTTCCTTCACAGGGAGATTACCTTTCATGGGAAATGGTGTCTTTGGCAGATTCAAAGTGTCTTTGTAGTCCATATTTACTATCCTTCTATTGAGGCTTTTTTACCACAGCTTTCAGCGAAAACCCCTAATCTGATCCCTGCAAAACGCCTTAAGATTAATCCTGAATAGCTCAAAAACAGACACCTCTCGGGTGTCAAATTAATATGCTGATTGCTGATTGGCATTCAAGAAATTAGCATAAACAGGCTATCTATTCAAGTTTTAATAGATGCATTTCAAAAGGCGTTGAATGCATTATTAAAGGTTGGGTTCTTTTTCTCTTATGTAGATAGCACACAGAGATGCAGCAGGAAAAGGGTCTATTTAGATATGGAAGATAATTTTTAATAGGTTTTGTTTTAAAAAATTTCTTTAATAAATTGTCGTATCTCGGATTCCTTACCTATAAAAAAATGATCAGAGTCGATGATCTTTATGAATTTTTCCACTAATGGCAGGTCTTTATAGAGCCTCAAGAGTGGTTCCACAGGGGCTATATCATCAAATTTTCCCCCAACAAAACATATCTTACCCTTGAATTGTTTTAATGGTGTCGAATCATAGAATGAAAAAGGGTATGCCACGATGAACATGGTTTGTATGTCTTCCAGTTTAAGGGATGCCATGCTTGAGACCCATGCACCGAATGAATATCCAGCGAGGATTATGGTAGCATCCTGTTTTAGGGTATCTTTCAGATAGGCTACTGCTGCCATAACATCCTTTGTCTCTCCTATCCCCTCCTCATAGGCTCCCCCACTCCCCTCAACACCCCTGAAATTAAATCTAAGTGTAGTGAGACCCTTCTCTGAAAATCCTTTTTCAATAGCATCTACAACATTATTGTGCATGCTGCCACCATAGAGGGGATGAGGGTGGCATATTACAACGCCTGAATCATTGTTTTTTTCATTCAATATGCCCTCAAGGGGATAATCAGAGTCTATAATAACCCTTTTTGTTGACATGGCTTATTTATTTTGGTAGTTTTTCACCGAAAAATCAAGAGGTAATTTTATGGGTTTATTTTCGAGAAAAGATAGAGAAAAAAAAACACAGAAAGAGATAGATATAAACAAGGAGATCAAAAAGGCAGAAAAGGAAAAATCCTTGTGGATTAAATGTAGTTCGTGTCAGGAGCTTCTGTATAAAAAAGAGGTGGAGAGAAATCAGTATATCTGTCTCAAATGCCACTATCACTTTCCCATCACAGTAGAAAACAGGCTTGCCATGACATTTGATACTGGTTCTTTTACAGAGCTTTTTAGTAATATAGAGCCCTTGGATTTTTTAAAGTTTAAGGATACGAAATCCTATAAAATAAGGTTGGAGGAGACCCAGAGCCAGATAAAGAAGCTGGATGCAGTTGTCTGTGGTCACGGTAAAATCAATGGATTAGATGTCTTGACAGCGATCTTTGATTTTTCTTTCATGGGCGGCAGTCTTGGCTCTGTGGTGGGCGAAAAGATAACAAGAACCCTTGAAAGAGGCATAGAGACCAGTATGCCTGTAATAATCTTTTGTTCATCTGGTGGTGCAAGGATGCAGGAGGGGATTATGTCCCTTATGCAGATGGCAAAGGTCTCCGGGGCAATTAACAGATTAAAATTAGCAGGCACCCCTTATATAACCGTCCTTACTGACCCGACACTGGGAGGGGTTACTGCAAGCATGGGTATGCTTGGCGATATCATTATTGCAGAGCCAAAGGCTATGATTGGCTTTGCAGGACCAAGGGTTATAAAGGAGACAATAAAAGAGGAACTGCCTCAGGGTTTTCAGCGGGCAGAATACCTCCTTGAGCATGGGATGGTGGATTTAATAGTAAACAGAAAGGAGCTTAAAAAACAACTTTATCAGATCTTATCGTTAATTCTACCATGAAGGGATATTCCCAATCCATGGAATACCTGTCAAGCCTTGAGGGATCCGGTATAATATTTGGGCTTGAAAACATAGAGCGGATACTTGAATCCATTGAAAATCCTCATAAAAAGATAAAATGTGTCCATGTGGGTGGGACCAACGGAAAGGGATCTGTGTCCACTATGCTTTCCTGTATACTCAAAAGGGCAGGATATAGGGTTGGAAAATACACATCACCCCATCTTATAAGATTTAATGAGAGGATTGCATTGGATGAAAAAGACATAGAGGATGAAAGCCTCTCTGAGATTATAGATTTTATACGTGGCAGGATTGAAGACAGGTATTTAAAAAGACAATTTAGCTATTTTGATTTTACTACCGCCATTGCCTTTGAGTATTTTTATCGAAAAAATGTCGATATTGCCATATTAGAGGTCGGACTCGGCGGGAGGTTGGACTCTACAAATATTGTATCACCCCTTATAAGTATCATAACAAACATTGAGTTTGACCATCAACAGTATCTTGGATATAATCTTGAGGCTATTGCAAAAGAAAAATCAGGGATAATAAAAGAGCATACACCGGTGATAACCGGTGCTGATGGGGATGCCATTGGTGTAATCCATGAGGTTGCAGAGAAAAAATTAAGCCCCCTGTATATCCTTGGCAGGGATTTTTTCTATGAAAAGGATAGGGAACAGGTTATGACATATAAAGGCATAGGCAATACCTTCCAGGATATGTATATAAATCTCAGGGGTGACCATCAGCTTAAAAATGCATCCCTTGCTCTATGTGCAGCAGAATTCCTTATTGGCTATGGTTATGAGATACCCCAGAGGGCTATCTATAATGCCTTGGCTGATATAGCCTGGCAGGGTAGGCTTGAGCTGTTACAGGCCAGGCCAGTGACTATAATAGATGGAGCCCACAACCATAATGCAGCAGTTGCCCTTTCCCAGTTTATTAAAACCCATTACAACTCAGCAAGAAAGATCCTTATCTTTGGTGTCATGGCCGATAAGGACTATGAGGATATGCTTAGGGAACTAATACCTGTCATGGATGTGGTTATTTTTACAAAACCTCATACAGATAGGGCATTATCTCCCTATAGAATGGCACATCTTTTAGAAGATTGTATTATTACCGATGATGTAAGGACTGCATTGGTTAAGGCAAAGACAATAGCTGGAGATGATGATCTTATATTGATTACAGGTTCTTTTTATACTGCAGGAGAGGCGAAGAAGATATTTCATGAGGTTTTTTAGGGCGTTATTATTTATATGGATAATTTTTTTACCTTTATCTGTGTATGGTAAAAAATTTGATACAAAGTCACCAGTGAATAAACCTGTCGATATATCTGCATATTTTCTCGAATATAGTGGTGAGAAAAATACATACACAGCTAGAGGTAATGTAGAGCTTACAGAGGAGGGCAGACGCCTCACAGCAGATTCTGTAGTATATGATGAACTCAAGGGTGATATAATAGCCCAGGGGAATGTGGTATTCCAGGATGAAGAGGATGTATTAAGGTGTGAAAGATTATATCTCAACATCGTTACCAAAAGAGGGACAATAGAAAAGGGTAGCATCTTTATTAAAAAGGGAAATTTTAATATAGTCGGTGACACGATAGAGAAAACAGGGGATTCTACATATAATATCAAGGCAGGAGAGATCACCACATGCGACCCACAGAAACCTGAGTGGAGGTTTCGGGCAAGTGATGTGGATATAACTGTTGATGGTTATGCAAAAACAAGGGGGACAAAATTCTATATCTTTAATACACCAGTATTCTACCTCCCTTACGGTATATTTCCTGTTAAGACCGAGAGGCAGTCGGGTTTCCTCATGCCAGAATTTACCTCATCAAGCAGGGATGGTTTCATATTAAGGAATTCATTTTTCTGGGCAATAGCCCGTGATAAGGATGCAACACTTCATCTTGATTTCATAGAAAAAAGGGGTCTGGATTTTGGCTCAGAGTTTAGATATTCAATAACTGAGGATACAAAAGGGCAATGGTATGCTGCTATCTTGGATGACCATGATTATAAGCATACCCGTTACAGGATTAAGGGTAAACACGAACAGAACATTATGGGTGACCTAAAATTAAAGATGGATGTTGACCATGTATCGGATAATGATTACCTGAAGGACATATCTACAGACGTTGGTGAAAAGAGCGAGAACTTTTTAAAATCAAACCTCTACGTGGAGAAGCCTTTTACACATTCTCTTTTTACCTATGAGATGGCATATTTTAAAAACCTTATGGTCAAAGACAATGACACGACCTTTAAATATGTACCGCAGATGACGTATTTTACAGAATCTTTTCCCTTGTTTAAAGACAGAGTTTTTTTTGATTTCTCATCTAATATGACTGATTTTTACAGGGAGGCAGGGGATAAATACTCAAGGCTTGCATTTGAACCCAGGATTCAGGTTCCATATTCATGGAATGGTTTAAATCTGCTCTTTAGTGGTAAAGCATATGAGACAGGGTACCTCATAAATAAGGCAGAAACAGACTCAAAGACAACGAGGATAAGGCAGACCTTCAGGGTTGGCAGCGATGCTAATATGCAGTTTATAAGGGATTATTTTGTTGATAGATCAGGGGGGACAGGTTATCAGAGTCTTATAAAACCAGAACTCAAATATACGTTTATACCTAATTCATCCTATAGGGATCTCCCTTATGTAGATCCATATGACAGGATCTATAAGACAAATATCCTTACATATTCCCTTAATCATTATCTTAATTATTTCTCCCGAGGTGAGACAAAAGAGGTCTCTCTTTTACAAATTGAGCAGACCTATGGACTCTCAGAGGCATTGAGGCCATCAAGCCTCTATGAGGGGTATGGGGAGAGGTTTTCAGATACAAAGGGTAGATTTACATTTTATCTAGAAGAAGATACATCGTTTATCCACGAGAGTATATTTAATATCTATGGGGATGGATTCAAGGAAGTAAAAACTTCACTAAACCATTCTCGTCCTAATATGTACAAAATAGATTTTACCCACACCTTTACCAAACATCTTGAGAATCAGGTCTATCTTGACCTCGGGGGTAGATATAAAGATATAGACGGAAGGTATCAAATAAGGTATTCTTTCAAGAATTCTGTATGGATAGATACCCTTTATCAGATTGTTTATCATCCAGGCTGCTGGGCAGTGACATTAACCCTTGCTCAGACACAGAGGCCAAGGGACACGAGCGTTAAGTTTGCCTTTGATCTTGCAGGGATTACAAGGATGAAATAAAGGAGGAAGAGGAATGAAAGGTATAATACTTGCAGGCGGTCTCGGAACAAGGCTATATCCCCTTACAAAGATTACAAACAAGCACCTTCTGCCTATCTATGAAAAGCCAATGATATATTATCCCATAGAGACACTAATAAATGCAGGCATAACAGATATAATGATTGTTACAGGTGGAAACCATGCAGGTGATTTCTTGAGGCTTCTCGGTAATGGAAAAGAGTTTGGTTTAAAACATATAAACTACACATACCAGGAAGGCGAGGGTGGTATTGCGGCTGCCCTGGCTCTTGCAGAGTATTTTGCCGACAGACAGCCAATCTGCGTTGTCCTTGGCGACAACATCATTGAAAAAAACATTATAAAGGCTATAAAGGACTTTGAAAGGCAGGGAAGGGGCGCAAAGATAATGCTCAAAGAGGTGCCTGACCCTGAGAGATTCGGTGTGGCAGAGATAGAAAATGGAAGGCTTATAAATATAGTGGAGAAACCAAGGCAACCAAAGAGCAATCTTGCTGTGATAGGTATATATATGTATGATGCGAGGGTCTTTGATATAGTAAAGACCCTCAAACCATCAGAGAGGGGTGAGCTTGAGATAACGGATGTGAATAACGCCTATGTCAGGGAAGGGACAATGACATGGGAGATGCTTCAGGGTTGGTGGACAGATGCAGGGACATTTGAATCGCTTCTTAGGGCAAATATCCTTGTTTCACAGACAGGCGCAAACAATAAAGTTTAGAAGGGGTGGCAGACATGATAAAGGATGTATTTATAAAGCAGCTAAGGCTTATACCGGATGAGAGGGGCAGGCTCATGGAGATGTTGAGATGCGATGATGAGGAATTTACTAAGTTTGGTCAGGTATATATGACAACCACATACCCCCATGTGGTCAAGGCATGGCATTACCATAAACTCCAGGATGATTTTATTGTGTGTGTCAAGGGTATGTTAAAACTTGTCCTATATGATGATAGGGAGGACTCTCCAACAAGGGGAGAGGTTGATGAATTTTTTATTGGTGATTATAGACCTATTATAGTAAAGGTCCCCAGGATGGTCTATCATGGCTGGAAATGCATAAGTGAGGAAGAGGCCATTGTGATAAACATACCAACGGAACCTTATAATAGGGAGATGCCTGATGAATATAGGAAGGACCCCCATATAAATGACATACCTTATAGCTGGGAGAGAAAGGATGGATAACAAGACTATTCTTGTGACAGGTGGATGTGGTTTTATAGGTAGTAATTTTGTGAGGCATATGATCTCTAAGTATCAATACAATATTATAAATATGGACAAACTCACATATGCCGGTAATCTGGAAAACCTAAAAGACATAGAAGATGATATTAGATACAGGTTTGTAAAAGCGGATATTGCAGACAGGGCAGTTCTGGAAAGGGTATTTGATGAGGATATCTATGGCGTTATAAATTTTGCCGCAGAAACCCATGTGGATAGAAGCATCATGGAACCTGACGCCTTTATCAGGACAAATATAAATGGGACATTTAATATCCTTGAGATGGTAAAGAAAAAAGGCATTAAAAATTTTGTTCAGATATCAACCGATGAGGTCTATGGCTCACTGGGACCAGAGGGAAAATTCAGGGAAGACACACCTCTCTCACCTAATAGCCCATATTCAGCATCAAAGGCATCAGCAGATATGCTAGTTATGGCATACTATCATACATTCAATGCGCCCGTGATGATTACAAGGTGTTCTAACAATTATGGTCCATATCAATTTCCTGAGAAACTGATACCCCTTATTATCACCAATGCCCTTGCTGATGCAGAATTGCCTGTCTATGGTGATGGGATGAACATAAGGGACTGGATCCATGTGGAAGACCACTGTGAGGCAATAGACCTGGTTTTTCATAAAGGTAAGCCTGGTAATGTTTATAACATTGGGGGAGAAAACGAGAGGACAAACATAGAGATAGTCAGACTCATACTTGATACACTTGGGAAACCCCACAGCCTTATTAAGTTTGTAAAGGATAGGCCAGGTCATGATCGTAGATATGCCATTGATTCCACAAAGATAAAGGATGAGCTTGGCTTTAAAATAAAAAAAGATTTTAGAAAAGGCATGGAGGATACGGTTAATTGGTATGTAAATAACAGGATGTGGTGGGAGAGGATAAAAAGCGGGGAGTATATGGAGTATTATGAAAGGATGTATAAAAACAGATAAACCCTGATGAAGGCTATCTTCTTTTCTGATATCCATCTTGAACGATCCAATAAAAAAAAGGAATCTGTAGTAAAAAGTTTTATAAGTAAGATATGCCATGATGCTGATATTGTCTTTGTCCTTGGTGACCTTTTTGAATTTTTTTATGGTTACAGGGACTATATCTACCCATGGTATCAGGGGGTCATTGATTCCCTTAAGGGTTTAACTGATAAGGGTAAAAAGGTCTTTTTTCTGGAAGGTAATCATGAATTTCAGGCAGGAAATTCTCTCAAAGACTATGCAGGCATAGAATGTTACAGGGAGCTATCTACTGAGATGGACGGGAAAAAAGTCTTTTTGGCACATGGGAATGAATTTATGGGGAATAACCCTCTAAGCCTCCTTAAGTCAAACCTTATCTACTCGATTATGGAGGCATTGGGGCCCATCTTGACATGGAAGATCGCCATGCTGTCAAGCCTTATCCTGTCTGACAAGAAAAAACCTTACAGTGAGGATGTGAAACAGAGGTTCAGGGGATTTGGTAAGATAAAGTTAAAAGATAGCTATGATGTGGTGATTTTAGCGCATACCCATATGCCAGACAAGGTTGGATTTAAAATAGATAATTCTGAAAAGTTATATCTGAATACAGGGGATCTGTTCAGATACCATTCTTATATAGAATATGAAAGCAGCAAGGGGTTTGATATAAAGGAATATATAATTTAAGCCCTTTTTTTGCATTTTTTTACACAATTTTTGCACATCAGACCTGCGTTATAGAGTTCAAAGAATCTTTCAGGGTGCCTGTGATATAGATATTCCCATTGGACAATAGCTAAAATGGATAGAAAAAGGATTGAATATGTCCAGAATGATGGGATGAATATCATGGGTGAAAACGCCATAATATAACCCCAGTTATTTATCCTGCAGGTGTTGCAGCATTTGTTGTCTATAATTGCCTGGAAGGGACACCATATGGTTGCGCAGAATTCATCCATGAAGATAAAAAATATTACAATTATAACTTGAATTCCCGACCTATTGTAACGAGGTTGGGGGATTGACGCCCAACTTGGTGTAGATCTCTGCTTGCCGTTTAGTTATTTCGCCAACCTGAAGCTT
>JGI12104J13512_1000202_pt1 | contig 57250 bp, 73 predicted proteins | sample TerdegcTABiofilm_FD_13512 | JGI IMG/M metagenome (IMG submission 13512)
CTTGGAGTATTGGGATCGTTGGAAATACCGGCGGGGTCAACGTAGTCCTTGCCCAGCCGCACCCAGGACTCGTGAGCCGTAACAGTACCCCAAATTTTCCGGCCGTCCCGCGATTTTTCTAGGGCGTCAGGGTTGAGAATAACAAACTCCTTGCCCCCGGCGTAAATGCGGTAAGCATCGGTGAGGTATTGCCATTTGTCGGAAGTAAGCGGCACAGAAAATTCCAGGGTACATTTGCCGTTGAGCTCGTTATCGATCCAGCAATCCTTTAAACTATCGCTAGATGGAGAAATATAGGCCGCAGTTGCACCAAGAGAAGTTTTGATTTCTATATATTCAGGCACACTCAAGAACATGGGTAATTCCTCCTATGATTCTAGATCCAGCAATCGTAATAAGTTATTGTTGTAGTTCCTGCCGCCGCTGCCGTCACAGTATTGTTTCCAGGTTGAAGCTTCGGAAACACACCGTTATAATTCGGCAACGCATTAACATTGTCGTAAATTGCCGTCATTTTTTCGGTATCCACAACCAGAGACTTCCCGGCCTCAATCGTCCCGGTATAAGCCATTGTGTACCCGGTCACAACGATGCTCGGATTTGTCACCGGACCCGTAATGGTCAGTGTAAACGGTGTTTCTTTGTTGCCGGCATTGACGGCGGTTCCGGACCCGGTGAGAGACTTTTGCGGCGTACCTTGAATAAACGGATTGAACATCTTAAAAGGTATAGTCATTTCAAGCCAGGTAGTATGCGGCGTAAAATCAATACTGCCGGCATAGCGCACATTGTAAACCTTCCCCGGTTCATCGGCAAAAGTTAATGTCGTGGTTCCGGACTGCGCGTCCAACTGCCCGGCAATGGTCCGCATTAATGTTTTTTGAGCGCTGCCGGCCAGGATCTCAACAGCGCAGTGAAGTTCCAGCACCCGACTTTGGTAGTCACATCCAAAATCAATCTCCCCGTCCTTGCCAGGGATTTCCTCGGTGTAATCCCTGGTTTCAGGGAGAAGTTCATACCGGGAATCACCAAGGACACTTACGCCCAAGGGCTGAAGAATATTGTTGGCGTCAACGCTAAAAGCCATTTCTATCCTCGCCCCCTTGCCGTTGATAGTGAATTAATTGACCGTGCCATCCTGCGACTGAAAATATCCATGTCGGCGGTATCCTCAAAGCCTACGCTGTCGGCATGGAACAGGGTATTAATTTGAACGCCCTTGCGCTTCTCTATGGCGGCGATAAGCCTGTCAACTTGAGCATCGCTGAATCCTCCCCCGCCTTGACTCATCATTGCTATGCGATCCGGGATACTGGGGAAGTTTGCCAGGACTTGTGCCATACGGTCAAAGCTGACGGTTAGCTGCGGGGAAAGAACGCGCTCACCTTTGAGCAATTCAGCTATACCGCTTTCAGCCACATACGCCCCTGTGTGAGCCTTGGGATAAATATTCACATACGGATCGTTCCACTCAACCTTATAACCCAATGCTTCAGCCACTTGCCGGATACCGACATATGCTTTGTCATCGCTTGTTACTTTCCAAGGCGAGAACCATTTTGACCCGATTTTGACCATCTGGGTAGTATCGTTCCATTCTACCGATTTACCCAGAATGGAAGCCAGTTGCCGCGACCACATGTAAGTCGTGCCATTTACTTCCTCGTATTGACTTGGACCAATGGTGGCAATGGGCGTTTTTCTGGATGCATCGCTAATCGCCCCGCCGGTACTGCTTTTAGAAGATGATTTGGAAGAACTGCTCGCCCTGCTTGCGCCACTCACAAGGTCCTCTAAATCGCTTACGGCATCTGCAACGTCTATTGACCCGTCCCGGATGCCCTGGGCAAAATTCTCCATCCAGTCAATAGCCTTGTTATACCATTGCTCATCCGTAGCGGCCAGAGAGGCCAGCATGTCCAGGGTTTTGTCGTTCATTAGCTTTTGAACATCGTTATAATATTCCTGCAACTCTCGTTTCTTTTCCGCTGAAGCCGCTTCTATATCGTCGATTTCCTCCTGGAGAGCTTCTTTGCGGGCGTCGGCCTGCTTCTCCAGAGCGTCAATCTGATCTTGGTACAGCGCTTTCTGGTCGTCCCGCGCCCATTTTTCTTTTTTCTCCGCCCAGTCGCGTTCTTCTTCGGCCATTTGCTTTTGTATATCAGCCATGTTTTGATCATGTTTAAGGCCGGTTCGAACAGATTCATAATTGTACTTCTCTTGCAATTCAGCCATTTTCTCGTTGTGTTCTATCTCGGCTTCTTCGCGGTCGGAAGCTTCCTGCTCATCGTCAAGAGCATCCATAAGAGCGCGGATGGCTTCTATTTGGGCATTGGTGGATTCTTCTATAGCGTCGATTTCTTTTTGCTTGTTGGCAATTTTCCGCTTTGTCGCGCCGTCCTCGGCCTCGATCTCATCTTCGATTTCCTGGAGGCGTTCATCGTAAGCGTCTTTTATGGCGTCCATTTGATCGTTGAGGCCTTGTTTATACTTTTGGAATAATTTTTCTTCAATCTCCCATTGCTGCTCCAAATTCCAAACTCTTGCAGATTGAAGTTGACGAAGGTACTCTATTTGCTCCTGGGTGGACATCCGCGCCATGGCAACCTCGTGCTGCATTACCTTTGTCGCGTTGTCATAGGCTTTCTCGGCGTATTCATCGTTCATAGTGGCAAGCGCCTGCTGCGCAGCCTTGATATTGTACTCAGCATCCCACCAGGCATTGCCGTAGCTGTCCACGTCCTGGGATAGCTGCTGGATGGCCGGGCTGATTTTTTCCATGGCGGCGTTGTATTCTTCTGCCGATATAGCGCCGGATTCGTACTGCTGGTTGAGGGCGCCCATTACCGCCCAAAGATTTCTTATTTGGGCGCGACCTTCCTCGGCGGCGGCGTGGAGGGTTATTTGCTTTTCGGTATTGTATTGGATAGACTGGCTGTATTGAGATTGCCGTTGGGATATTTGCGCTAACGTCGGAATGGCGGCGTTTTGCAGTTCAAGATCGAGAATTTGCTGTTGGGTGTTAAGTCGTGAAAGCGCATTGTCGGTTTGCTGAATAACGTTGTTGTATTGATCTAGGGCACCGGTTGCTATGTCGGCAAAGTCCTGGTACTGGGCGGCGAAGTCGCGCAGGGCAGAGTCGGCGGAAGTGGTTTTCTTGCTGGGTGCCCCTCCGACATAACCAGGGGTCGTTGTCCGTTCTATTGAAGTAGTTTCCGTTGCCACACCCCTGAGTTTAGCAAGTTCGGCTTGAGCGGCGCTGATTGTATTTTCAAACTGCGATATTTGCCAGGCTGTTTCATTCTCAACAACCTTCTGAAACTGATCCATTCTTTCTTCGGCAGCTTTCCGGTGTGTTTCGGCGGCGGCACGGTAGCGTTCGGCCACCCAATCAAGCCCAAGGTTTTCCGCTCCTGCGGCAAGACCTTCATAAAGCCCTGCTCCGGCGCTGTAAGTACCTGCCCCTATCTTCGCAGCAGCTTGTTCTAGTTTTAAAATACCTTCGATAGCTGCGCCTTCTTGCCTTAAAGCCTCAATCCTGGCATTGGCATTGTCTATGACGCTTTGCGTCTGCGTCATTTGCTGTTTGATTGTATTTAATGTCGCTTCCCGTTCCTGCCGCATTTTATCAGTAAGGACACCAATTTCTTGATCGACGGCATCTTGGGTCCATCCTGCCGCATCCAACCGGGCAACTGCTTCCTCTCCCAGAGCTATCTTAACCGCCTCGGAAACGGCGGCAGAATCTTTTTTAGCGGCTTGAAGTTCCTTCTCGGTGAGGTTACCGGACTCTATTTTCTGCTGTAAAATATCATGCTGCTTCGCCATTTCCTGAAGGAATGTCGATTCTTGTTGCCACTGCTGCTGTTTTTGAAGGCTAATCGGTACATAATCCTGCGCCTTCTGGTTTAATTCATGTTGTGCTCTTTTTGCTTCCCCGGCGTTTATGGCCCAAGCCGCTAAACCACCAAGGATAATTGAAATACCAGCAGTCGCCAACCCGGTAGCGACGGCAAGGCGAGAGGTGGCCGTTGCCGCTGCGTTAGCCGCCGCTGCCTGCGTTCCATGCGCCGCCGCTGTAGTTGTTGAAGCGGTACCCAATGTTCTTGTTGAAACCGCCACGGCTGACACAACGGGCAACATCGTAGAATATATACCCTGTATGGTCTTACTGACCAGAAGGAGTGCCCCAATACCGGCGGCGGCATTAATAGCCACCGGTCCAACTTTTTCAAGACCAAGAAGGAAGGCATTAAAATTATCCAGTAGATTTTTTAAGCTGTCACGCAGACCGCTATCACCTGCGCCAGACCAAAGAGAAACCAGTGTAGCGCGGGTTTGAGCAGCTTTCTTTTGAACCGTATCAAGCTGCTGTGCGGCCATCTGTGCAGTAAGCCCCGAAGAATTTATAGCAAGTGCGACGTTCTTGACAATCTCATCATACTGGCCGACAAGGGCACTGAATTTGGAATACTGGAAAACCCCTCTAGCGCTCTGCTGAATTGCATTATTTAACTCATCCTGCGAAAGAGAAGCATCTTTTGTGGCTTGGGAAAGTTCAAGAATTAGTGTGTAAGCATCCTTAATCTTTCCATTATTTTCACGTACACTTATACCGACTTCATCTAAGGCTTTAGTGACTTTTTCGCTAGGGTTGGATAAAGTGGCAAATATTGTCTTTAACATATTACCAACTTCGCCACCGGGACGCTGAATAGCCCGTAAGCCGCTGGCTGTAAGTCCCAAGAAGTGATCCATGTCTATACCGGCCTGCTTTGCGGCTGCTGCTGCTCTGCTTGTTGCGTTAGCAAGATCGCTGGCTGGTGCAAAAGCATTGTGTGAAAGTGCCGTATACGCATCCATTAAATGGGTGGAAAAGGCTAATACTTCATTTGAGTTTTTGAGTTCTTTTCCCCATGTAGCAAGGCTGGCTTCATTGGCTTTTACGGATTCTTCAAGCTTCATGTTATCGACAATTTGAAGCTTGGTAGCGTTGTCAACCAGTTGCATAACAAGGTCCTGGTCTTTATACATACGAGCAAAGGATCGGGAAGCAGTGAAAACCTCTTCTACTTTGGCACCATAATCCCGCATTATTTGCAATGATTCTTGCAGGGCTCTATTATAGGCTTCCTGGTCGTGGGCAACGGTGGGCAAGACGGTTTGTAAGCCTTTCATGCCAGTTTCAACACCGACCAGACCATCTTTCATTGTACTTAGTACCTCGAAAATAGTAGCACCGGTCAGGAGCCACCCGGCATGATGTAGAAATATGTTGGGGTTTAGGACCCTGCTCATGGCGGTAGCATGATTTCTGGCACGGTTTTCAGTGTTTCTAAAATAGTCGCTTACTAGGACGCTTGACCGGGTAAGTCCAGCGTTCATATTGCCGGCAAAAGAGGCGGCAACCCTTGCGTTGGCGGTAGCCAGTACATTTAAGCTCGCGTTTGTATCCAATGCGGCCTTTTGCAATTGTTCTAATGAGGTAATGGCCGGAACAGTGTTAATCCCAAGACTGGCCATAACTTGACTAATGAAATTATTATCTGCCAAAAAATAACCTCCTTTCTAGGAAGTAAATAATCAAGAAATATTAAAATAGTTTACATAAATAATTTAAAAACAAGATAAAGACCAAAGAAAAATGCCGGTATCAATAAAAACCACCTAAGGGGATTTCCTTGTTTGGGAAATATATCTTTAAAGTTAGTATCACTTTTATTATCCGCTAGTGTATCATTGGCAATATTTTTCGCTGAATTAATCTGTTGAGCATCAAAATAACCATTGTATGTAGAAATTGCTAAATTCAAGAATCCAATAACAAGATAAGGCAATGGAAGACTCGTTGTCTTAATTAATATTTCATAAAGAACAAAACATCCGATCAACAAATGAATTAACGCTTTTCCAAATATCCCTAAATAAATATACCCGACACCAGGAAAGAAAAAATTAAGAACAGCGGCAACACCAGGATTAACCTCTCTTTTCATTAAAATCCACCCCACAGTTTTTAAAAATCATATCATGGGACAAACCAGTAAGGCAAGGTAAAATAGAAGAAGCCTGTTATTGGGCTTCTTCTATTTTACCTTGCCTTACCGAACCATACCTTACAATACCCCGCCGCACCAAACCGCACCGCACCCATCCAATCCTCGCCGCACCATACCTCGTTTATATCAACCTCTCCTAACCGACTCTCACCAGTTAAGAGAGGTTGATAACCGTTTTTTAATAATTACCTCGCCTCACCGTACCAAACCGCACCGCACCTGACCTCGCCTAACCGTACCACTCCAATCCACACCTGGCCTTACCCCTCCGCTCCTCGCCGCATTTATATCAATCGCCCCAAACTAACTCTCGCCAATTCGGAGGAATGATACCATCTTTGAGTGCTTTCGCTATCATGCCCCTATGTCGTCCATCCTCTCTTAAAACATGGCACCTTCTACATAAAGTGCGCAAATTATTAACCTTGTTGCTTGCATTTTTACCTGATTTTATATGATCACAATTAAATTCTTCAAATTTAACCGGTTTACCGCAATGGACACATTGTTTATTGTCTCGCTCCCAAACTATTCGACGCAAACCATGCCATAGCTCTTTTTGTGGTCTATGCCGTGGCACTGGCAACATCTTCTTTTACGTCAAATTCTTTAACAACAAAACGACCAAAACCTATATTCCGACCATCACCTATGCCGCTAAATTTACCTGCATCTATCACGGACGCTTCCATTTCACCCCTTGAAATAATAGTTTTGTCCCACATTATTTCAAATGTTGTTATCCATCCAGGAGAAACGGCAACACGGTAACGGACATTTCTTGCGCCAGTCGAAGGATTTCTAACCGAACGAACGTCCATATAAACAGGTTCGTCGGTTTCGTTAACTAACTCAGTAATATTCTCTGGTAGATAACGGTCAACCAATATTCTGTCGGTAATAACCTGTAAGGTTGCTTGAACCATTTTCTGAATACTGCCCTTACCTTTTTTAGTGTGCTTACTTCCCTCACGAATACAAGCAAAGACATATGAAGGATCGATATAAAGTTGTCCGTCTTTGGTTTTTAGCACTGTCTTTTTCCATTCTTCGGGGTCGTTACCTGCAACGCCGGTTCTTTCTTGCTTCTCAAGGGGTAATGCTTCTGGTCCAAAATGATGCCACAATAGAGGACGGACACCTTTAATTGTTACTTTTGCAGTTAAAATATTATTTGCCATGCCTTATCACCCTTTCAATGAATTTCATTTAACTTCCATGAATATTATATTATGAAGTTCATGGAAAGTCAATGTAATTTAAAGAAATTCATTGAATTATTTTTTGTTTTATGGTATAAAATATTTAAGAGGTGATTTACATGGCCAACCTAGCCCCAGATAAAAGAAGTTTTTCAATTACAATAAAAAAGGATTTATTTGAAAAACTTGCAGAAATAGCCGAAAAAGAAAAACGATCTGTGAATTTTATTATTATTGAATTAATTGAACAAGGGTTAAAACAAAAAATATAAATATGTACTCCCGGTCAAGGACTTGGCCGGGGTTATCTTATTCCAGAAAAATAACTACAAAAATCCGCTACGTCATTAACGGTGGAGGGCTTGCTAGGTTCTGTCTCGCCTACACCATTATAACCACCAAAAAAACCAGGAATATTCATGCGAATTTCGATATGCTTCGGTAGCCGATCCAGTATGGCATTTAACTGCCGTATTGTCCGTTTGCCGATTTGCTCATAGGTTAGATTTGTGTGACTCAATAATGTTGTGTAAATTTCACCCCAGTCAGTAGGTCCTTCGCCTTCCGACCGGGTTTTTAAAAACCCGTCAGATCAACAATAGCCCGCCACAATTCGCGCAGATTCTTTGTATCCAGGCCGTCCTTGAGCAAGTCATCCAACTCCAGGCCGATTCCGTTTTTGGAAACAAGTAGTGGAAGCCATTTGTTTTGAACCCGCTTTGCTTCTTCATCCCTCAAGTTGAATATTTGCGAACCAATTGAAACGTTGTCGGCAAAATACTCATCAACCATGTCCAAAGGAATCCCGGCAATGTCGTAGGTCTTTACTTCTTCTTTCCAAACTACCTTTCCCTGCTCGTTCTTTTCACGCTTACGGACTGTAAGAGAAAAGAAATTCCCCTGCCCGGTCATTACGGACAGGGGAACCGGTGTTAAATTGTCCTTGTCTTTGTTTTTACCATCAGCCATTTTAAATCTTACCCCTTTCTATCCCCTTTATTTTTTACTTATTTTACCTACTTTTCAACACGATACGTTACGGCCTTATACCCGGAACGCGGCTTAAGGATTTTCAGTGAGATCGTCCAGCCCTCTTTGTTCTTTTGCTGTGCCGGAGGGGTAATGTTCCCTGTGGCCTTGCACTTGTCAAATAAGATGTTGATTTCTTTTGTAGCTGTTTCGTCCTCAGATAGAACCTTGCCGCCAACAACGGCATAGAATGGCCTTCTGGCCGCTTCGTTAAGCTCAACCTTTTCAGTATCGGTAGGAGTCCATTCATAGGCGCAAAATACTTCTTTGGAAGCATCCGCGCTGTTAAAGGTTACGGTTGCGCCTGACACGGTGAACTGACTTGCGGCAGGCCCGGACGCAACAGACGCAAGCGGAGAACCGCTGTTGTCAACTATGATAATAGTCCCACCAGTAGCAACCGTCTTATCCAGGGTAACAGTATATACGCCTGAAGGAGGGACGGTTTTACCTTCTTCAATCCGCCACATATTTTCCCCGGTTTCGTCTGTTACGGTTGAACCAATCAACCCGGCAAAAAGTTTCTGCTGGTAACTATTAAACTTCACATCAACTTTACCGGCAATGCTTTCGTCATAATCACCCATTGGAAACATACTGTTTCCGTCCTTAACCTCAGTCCCGCTAAATTCAATAGAGGGCGTAATACTTTCCACCGTACCGTTGGCACCAAGATAGGTTGAAGCATCTGTCTGATCAACGGTCCCATCGGTTTTGTACTGCCAAAGACCGATGTGGCCGGCTTCCTTGAATACAACAGGTCTCAATTATAATCAACTCCTTCTTATGGATTCCTTGTTGTTACAACGCAACTAAACCGCGCCCCCGCGCAGAAATAATTCTGTGCTGTTACCAAGTCCCCAAGCTGCCCGTCCCAGCGGAGCAGGTGATAAGCTATAACAGGATCAAGTCCCTTTCTCCTGCGCTCCCGCTCATCTAAAAGCGAAAACGCCCGTTGCAGGGCGTCGTATGCGTAAAGGTCGCGGGATACCGGGACGTGGACGTCAATTTCCAGGACATCTTCCATGGTCAATGAATTTGACGTTTTCCGGGAGGGACGGAAGTAAATACAGCACCGGGACTTACTGGCGGCAAGGTCTGTAAAGAAACTGCGCTTGATGATGCCTTGAGCTTTCTCAGCAATTGGTTTGCCGGTAAGCTGAAGGTATGCAAGCATTGTGTCATCGGTAATAAAAATAGCCTGGATTGCGTCCAGGACTGCTCTGGGGTTAATCACCCAAAACATCACCCCCTAAAACAAAACGAACTATTAAGTAATACTTAATAGTTGCCGCTGTCACGGCTTCGCAATTAAATAAGCTCCCCATGGAAAAGCCTTCAGTGTTTCCGCTATTACTTCTTGAAACCTTCCTACCGCCATCCAGCGCATAGCGGTTTGAAGCGCCTTTGAAGGAGGACTCGGAAGGTATTTTTTGTCAATAACGCCCTTTTGGGCAAGTTCTTCAAGATTTCTGCCGGCGGCATTACCCTTAAAAACACGTTCCCCGAACATCGTAGGCTGTGATCCGGCTGGCCGGCCACGAATGGCAAGGTCGCTTCTTTCAGGGTTCCAAAGGTTACTACCGCGATATTGAGCAAGAAAAGGATTGTCCTGTTGCATTTCTGATCCTCGCCCAAACTCATCAAGTATAGCCCACGGTCCCTCGGTTATAATCGCCGTAATTATCCCGGCAACGTCACTTACCGGCATGGCTTCAATGTCGGCGCGGCCTTCCGCAGTAAACATCTTACCTTCGGCGTCAGCCAGGACTTCGGCTTGAAGCTTTATTAGGGTAAGGGTCAGGGCTTTTTTGAGGTCAGTGGTCAGTTTTGCGGCATCAAAGGTGATCATTGTCAACTTTTCCTTGTTAACTCTTTTATTACACATCGATCATCTGGAACTTTTCCGCTTCTTTCCCATCCGTCGCCACAATCAATGGTTTTATTTGTTCCGCATTGTGGCATATCTATCTTTATAGAACTTCCTCGCAATGGACAAAGCAAACACCAATCCGGCTTCTTGTCTACAGCCATCTCATACACTTTCACAATAAACACCCCTTTATAGCCTCGTATCCTCCGAACACTGTAACCTCAAAATTCCGTCCATGATAATACTGTCCAGCGAATCCACCTGGCATGATACCGTCCCGAATACTACCCGGTCCATCTGCGCCATGCCGTAGGATGACGGAATGAAGAACAGGTATTTCGTGTTGGGTAACAACCCCGGATCTTCCTGGCGTAGTTGCGCCGTCACAAGCTGGCCGAAAGCGGGGACATCTGCCGATACGGTAGCCCAAACCATGATCACGTTGTAATTCGCGTCCACGCTCGCGGTTTGACGCTGCCAGCTTAGATCGGCGTTGGTTCGGGTGCCCATGAAGGAGGTAACGCCAGAGTTGGCCGCAGTGGTCATAACCAGAATTTCCTTATCGCTGACCGCTATTACCTCCCCGGACACAAGACTGGCAGAAACCGGAATCATGCCGTCCCAGTAATCATGTCGGTCAGCAATGCGCCAGCCCCCCTTTGTCGCCGGAGCAACGATACACATTGAATCCAGGGCAGGGGTCCGGGAAGCAATAGTACAGGCTTCGCCTTTGCGTCGGATAAAGCGCTCCGTGTAATTCACGCTATAGGATCACCTGCCTATTCCTCAAATATACCGTTGCCGGAACGGGTAGGACCAGCCAGGCCAAACAGGGTGACGTCGGCGTAAGTCTGTGTGTAGCCGGTTATCTGAGATAAAAATCGCTCCTTGTCGGCAAGTAACTTTTCTTCCTTTTTATCCCAGTCAACTCCGCTTTCAATGTCGGTACTCAAAGCCTTTTCCCGCTTTGGCATCTTGGCTTTGAGTACCGGGCACATGGCGGCGGCAAGCGCGGCCACAGCGCCGGCCTGAAGGTAGGCCAGATCCTTCCCGGTGAGGTTGGCATAGGTTGTAATCCGGTCGGCAACCTCGTATTCAACCACGGCAAGCATTTCATCTATTTCGGCTACGGTAAGGTCAACGTCCGTCACTCCCAGGCGGTTGCGGACACGGGTGGCGTAGTCGGTCCCGATAATGATTGAAGGCATAAAATAATCACCCCTTTACAGGGAAGAAAGGAGGCGATAAGCCTCCTTTCTAAGCATTCAGTGTTAGTTTGCGGCGGGACAGCGGCAGGAACACACCAAAGCCATTAACCTCGGAAATAACTATTTCTTCCCACTGGCTGGAAATAAGGCGCTGAGTTTCAGTAATATCGGAACCAATTTCAGTAACCATTTCCAGAGCATACCGCCGATCAAAGCCAAGTAGGACATTATCAGTAGCATCGGGTAAGTAAACGATCCGATAATCGTTAAAAATATTCTGCGCCATTGTACCGCCCTGAGCAGTACCGCCAAACTTAATCATCTGGATCAGTTTCAACGGATCGACGTTCGGAGCATCCACGGTCAACAACTCAATGAGTTCAGATTCCCCGCCAATAATGGTGCTCATTTTATAGGGATAGAACTTGAACATGAATTTCAACCAACCAGCATAAGTCAAAGCATCGCTTGCGCCGCCAGCAGTAGTTTGTAGGTCAGTCTTGTTGTAGTTAGTCGCGGCGTTACTGTTGCCGTCACCATCTTTAAGGACGGTATAAGCATCAGTAGCGCGGTCAAGAGCTGCCTGCATCATGATCCCCTGGACATGCAGAGCAAACAGATCAAGACGCATCCGACGAATAGCTTCATAAGTAGCTTTTAACCTACGGCCATATTTATAAATCTTAATCGTGTTCTCACTGGTCCGCATGGTTGCCACCGGCATGTCAGTACCCTCAGTAACGCGCTTCTTGCTGGTCATCCTGCTATCGGTATCGATATAGATGGTCTTGTAAGCATTACTATCAATAGGAGTTCTAATAGCCACCATCTCGGACAAAATGTCATCTTGGACCAGGGCTTCCCGCGCTACCCGGTTAACATACTCAGGAAACAGAACGGGCACATCCTGGCCGTCGTCAGACATATAAAAAGCCTCCACCTTGGAGGCCCAGATCCCTTTTTCCGGGATGGACTTTGCTATAATGTTGAACCGGCGAAGTTGACGCTCAAAGGAGTCAAGGCCATCGTTGTACTCATGCGACGGATCAATGTGTTCCAGATATTGAGAAAAGGTTAGACCTTTTTCGTTGGCCTGGCGATAAAGTTGGATACTTAACGGAATCTCAAAAGCTCTCGGTTTTACAGTTGCAGTCAATTTGTTTCACTCTCCCTTCTATTAGCCCAACAGGACTATAACTTTCTGGTTTGTGGTATCCACGGAAACAATACTGTTTCCTCTGCCATTAACAGCCGCGCCAGATTGGGAAACAAGGCCGGCACCGTTTACAACAACGGCGGCTTGAAGCTGCGGAGGATACGCAGCGGAAACATAACCGACTTCCACGTAACCAGCATCCTGGATACTGCCGTAACTATCAGCTTCCACGCGAGAAACAATGCCCAGGAACACATCCCCAGAATTACCGTAACCGGCTTCGCCATTGCCGGTAATGGTTACTGCTTTGCCTTCGTCAGACTGAGTAAAATTATCGGAAGTTTTTAGCGCATAAGTAGTGTAATGCGCCCCAATACCTTCAAAATCTACTCCACCTCTTGCCAATTTAATTCAACTCCCTTCTTAGGTTTAATCCCTTAGATTTTAAAAGCCTCTGCCGGGATTGTGGCTTGAGGCTTTTTGTCGGTTTGAATCTTGGTTACGCGGCCAGCCTGAAGGTCTTCGCCGGCTTTCTTTTTGAACTGTTCCCGCATGTCCTTAATTGCCTGGACGGTGCGATTGGGTTCAGACAGAATTTCGCGGTAGCTTTCCATAGCGAAGTCGTTGCCGTAAGCGCGGACACCCCACTCCAGGGTATCGTTGATTAGTTCCTGCCGAGATTCACGGCCTTCCTGGGAAAATTGAATGATTTTGGCGGACCAATTTTCCGGGATAGGCTGGTCGGCCTGTTCGGTAAGACCGAGGGCGCGACGAATATCAGGCTCGGTAAGGGCAAATTTCAGGGGTTCGGCACTCTCCTGGATGGTCAGCTTTACTTCTTCGGTAAATTTCTCGGCCAGGACAGCCATAACTTGCTCGGCGGTCATTTCCACTGTTTCTGCTAAGCCGGTTTTTGCTAATACTGCCGCAAAAACTTGTTCTTTAAGTTCCACTTTTTTAGATTCCTCCTTTCCAGGTACTCCACCTACGGCATATAAGCCGGTTTTGGTTTTAATTGCTCCTTTTGGCGCATATGTCAACAATGCTCCCCTTTTTGCACTGTAGATACGGTAAACAGTTGTTCCGGTGTCAAGTTCTTTCAAATTTTCAACCAGAACAAGTTTTTCATCACCTTGCATACCATCATTTACATTTGACAGTATTCCAGCTCCAGGATATGCTCCGTCGAAAACCCCAGAATTTTCCATTAAGTACCCCGGAGGCTTCATAATGGAATAGCAGGTTTGCCCTTCATATTCCCTACCCGGCCAATGCTCACATGCATTTGCACCCCAGAGGTTGCCGCCGCAAATAGAGCACTCGTCAACATCGTTGCCAAATCCCACGGAAGTATCAAATAATACTCCATCCTGGATGTCATTAATAATCTGGTCAGTTGAAATGCCGTCTTTCTCCCTACCATAAGGAATGTAATGGTCAATGTATAGAGCCAGTGTTTCATTAGGTGCCTTTACCTCGTTCCTGCCTGGATGCTTTAAAACTGCGTCAAAACTGCGGCCATAGGATAAAGCAGGTTTAGGACGGCTAAACATTCCTGCCCATGGATGATCAAGCATGAAAGCGATACCCTTTTGGGCATCGGCCTGAAACACTTCAAGTAAGGATTTATGAGCCATCGCAAAGCGCGTAGGGATAAGCCCGTTGCCAATAGCTTTACTTCTAAAAACAAAAACTTCCTCCGGAGAGAAAGATCGTTTCGCTAAAGCGTTTATCTTCGCTAGTTGACTTTCGTTTGGAGAACCAAATACGGCAGGCGTCCGGGATAATGCTTCATCGCCATCAGCTTCCATGCTCTCGGTATTTCCAGAATCCTGAAAACGTCTCATTTGTCTTTCGGCAACCGAACGGACTGCTGGCTTGTCTTCATTAGGAATACTGCTTCCATCTATCCTAGCTAAAGCGTTTTGCACAGCATTATGAACTACATGAGGTTCACCGTCAATGATGTCGCAGTAGGGTAACTTCAACTGCCCGAAGTTGGTCAGCTCCCCGGCCTCGTGCCAGAAATAGACTTTGCGAAGTTTGTTCCAGTCAATTTGTTCCTTGTCGCCGCTGCCGTCCCTTGAGGCCCACCTTCTCAGCCTCGGCGTCGCTTCGTTCACGTCCCAGGTCCGATCCCTCGGCGCAAGCGGAAAATTGTGGTATGCTTCTGCCGGCAAGTTCATCACCACCTTTCTTTAATATCGCGGTATAATTTGTAGCGTCTTTCAGCGTCCTCGGATTAATTGCCATTGTTCTGATTGTCGCCACCCCCTTGCTGCGGAGGTTGTATGTTGCGCGGTTCGCCTACGGCATCGTGGCCAAATAAATCCTGACTTGCTTCCGATCCCTCAATCCATCCCATTAACTGAGCCAGCTTAAAAAACGCCGCTTTTTGGTTTTTAATTTCTACCCTCTGTTTTTCTGATTCATAGTCAAGAAGGTTGTGGGTAAAAACCGGTTTTCCTTGAATACCATTAACTCGAAGCCAAAGAGAAGCGATGCTTTCAATAAGGCGTTTTGAACCCCGCTGGATAGACATAAGACCGGAAACAAAAATTCGAAACTGAATCGATCCCCATGATTCGGTAGAACTATTAACCCTGCCCATCATCACATTAACCTGTTTTGCCGCAGTTAACATTTGAACGTCAAGCATTTCCTGAACAGCCCGAACATCAAGACCACGACCATTATTTACAGCGCCTTTTGCCATATCAACCACAACATCGTCTGTGTGAATAAAAGAATCGTCAGGTTTAAGATCTTCGTATAAACCTTTTACAAAATTAATATGTTCTTTTATCCATTCCCTGGTTTTTTTGCCATCAGATTTAACATCTGGTGGCATTATTGCCATAAGACGTTCCATAATTATTGAAATATCGTACCTTGGCCAACCTTGATTATGAATAACTTGTTGAAGGTCGTTCAATACTTGAATCTGAAAGTCCAGGGCTGCAATTGCTGGCTTAAGAATTAATCTACCACGAGGATCATCAATATCGGGATCGGTAGGAACCCAGAAAAAATTAGCCTGCTCCAAAGATATCTTTCCAGTAAGTTGATACTGATAAGGTATCCAAACTTGTCTGCCATTCCGTTCTATAAGTTCCCAGTAAATTGTTTGTGGTTTGATGGGATAAACATCCCAAACATCGTCCAAGGTCGGTGCAACCTCAACCTCACATGCCATAGCCCCTTTTGTAAATGCTAGTAGGTGAAGTTGATCAATAAGACCATCCAGACCAGCATTACTCATAGCATTTATCCGAGAAGCAAAATCCCGCCATTCTTCCTCAATATCAGTCATGCGTTCCGTGCTATTTAAGCGATAAATCTCCATCTCATGACCAACATTAGACAAGCGAATAAAATTCCATAAGGCTTGTGATAAATCACTTGATTCGTCAAGAAGAAGATCAATGGCCTGAGTAGCATCATAGGTTTGGCGAAGTCTCATTAATAAGTTTGTTACTTTACTCCTATACGGAGACAATGGACCATAATACTGAATCTTTGATGCGCGACCAGAATAAATTGGTTGTTGGTTATCAGGCGATCTAGTTCTTGGTGTTCTTGGTTTGAAAACTTCCTTACCAAATATTTTCAAAGGGTAAATCACCTGCCTTTACTGCTACTTAACAACTTTATTGATAACTTCTCTCCAACGTTTATACCAAATAGAAATATCAAAGGAATCAACAGCCATCTGTCGACTGCGCCTGCCCATTTTCGCTGCAAGTTTCGGGTGTTTCAGCAACCTTGCCAGTGCTGGCGCAAGTTCGCCATGGTTCAAATCAACGACAATGCCGTTGTATTCCGGAATAACAAGATTTGGTAAGCCGCCAGCAGGAGTAGTAATTATTGGTAAACCTGTTGACATGGCCTCTAATAGCGATAGCGAAGTCCCTTCGGCGCTAACGGTCGGCACAACGGCAATATCTGCCATCTGGTAAATTTCCTCCATGCCCTCCATTGGCCGCCAAACAGCTTGAATATTATTATGTCCCTGGCTCCACTGCCGTAGTTGCGCTTCCATGGAAGCATCTGTGCCGTTGCCGCAAACTAAAAAGTCACAGTCTGGAAACTGTGACGTTAGTTTAATGAAGTGGTTTATGCCTCTTACAGTTGATAATCGGCGCGGATACAGGATTCGCGGTCGCGTCCAATCCTTTTTGCCAGGTTCCAGGGGTTTGAATACCTTCGTATTTACAAAATTTGGTATTACATGAACATTTGCTTCAGAACCCGGCTCCATTGCCGCTATGACACCTCTTACATTAGTATCTACGGCAACACAGGCATCCGGCGCGGTAAAGCCGTACATCTGGCGGCGGAAAAACTCAGCGCGTTGCTCCGGAGTTCCCTGTCTGACAAGATGGTTCGGGAAGTCCCAGAAGATACCGTGAGAGATTGAAATAGCTGGGTGACGAACTTCGGGAAAACACATAAACGATGCAAAGTAAATCCGCAAATCGTGCCAGATCGCCATCTCGTTGAAGGTGTAATTTAATCCTGGAGATGTTGAATACTCCCATTTGTCGCTAGTTGGTAGGCAAACGATTTTCATACCGCGATAATCTTTTTCAATAGTGGTATACTGCTTTTTGAGGTCGTTCATTGGTAGAGGTTGAAATACCGTTGCTTCATGGCCTTCGGATTGAAGGAATTTACATAGCTCAAAAAGCAGGCGCTCAGCGCCACCGAAGATGATTCTGTCCTCACCGTCAAATTCTTTCGTTTGGTGATAGAAGTATGATGTTAAAATTGCCACCTTCATAAATAAACAATCCCCCTTAAAATAAATTTACCCCTTAATTAAAATCGCAAGGCAATGACGGCGAGGGGTGGCACCGTCAGGGACTTCCGGAATCCCTGCCTTGCGAAAAGTTACGTTTTCGGACTTCGTTGCGAAAAACTTCTACTTTGTAGCGATAATCTTGCTCACATCGGACTTAATTCCGTCAACATCGGTTTTAAGGTCGTCAACATCTTCCTTGAGGCGGTCTACTTTACCGTCAATAACAGTCACACGGTCGTCAATCTTGTCTCCAAGCTTGTCTATTACATTCAAGTAGCGATTCTCGCGCTGGTCGTTCGCCCGGAGCACCCAGGCCAAAAGCGCGATAAATAAAACAGCGAAGATCCCGGCTCCGCTGTTTATGGCGTAGGTTAACGCTTGCTCCAAATATACCGCCTCCCGTCTTTGTTATTCTTTGGCAGTTTTTAGCGTTGCTTTTGTCGGTGTTGTTTTCGGCACAGCAGCCAGGCAGTACACTAAATACGGCTCTGAAGGTTCCGGACCAAACCGCTTCGGCCACTCGGCAGCCATGGCGCCGGATTCCTTTACGGTTAAGCCAGTAAGGTCGTGGATTGCCGCCAGGCTCTCAGGAGTAAAGTCGAGTTCGTCCTTCCACGGCGCGGTCGTGTTAGCCTTGGAATTTATATAGGCGATACAGTTTGCGTTTGGCGCTATGGTAAGTATGTATTTCTTGGAAAATCCGGCAATTTTCTTTAGAAATTCATTCATTTCCGAAGAAAATTTATAATGCTCAATAACGCCAGAACTGTAAACGAGGTCATATTTCTTGGCTGGCGCGAATTCCTCCCAGGGGACGTTGTGCAGGTATCCGGCTTGCTTGTTGTTGGATAACTCAGTGGACTTGTCGATTCCCTCGGCTTCGATACCAGCCTGGCGCAAGGCTTCCACGAGCTCGCCGGAACCGTAGCCCACTTCCAGGGCGGTTTTTACTTTTAGATTGGTACAGAAATTTGTAAATTCTTGGATGTAAGCAGGATCGTTAAATGGCATTTGATCAGCTCCTTTGTGGGCAATACGATAGATTCAAAAACCCCGCCGCTTCGCAACGGGGTAATATTGTCGCGTGGGAACTGCGCGGCATAAAGCATAATCGCAGTTCCAAGGTAAATCTACCTGCCATCCATACAGAATGACAGGGGGTAAATCTACTTACCGTTCATATGGAACGGTAAGGGGTTCTAGTAATTATGACGGGTCGGGATTTGCACCCGACATGTTGGTCTTTGCGCTACCAACTCAGGGCTTTTGGCAAGCAGCTATAATCCCTAGCGTCTACCCTATTCCGCCACCGTCATATCGTAGATTAATTGTTCGAGCCTTAAAACTCCATAAGAGATAGCTTCAAAACTATGTAGACGGTGCCCAGATTCCCTCACCCGGAGCATCCTCGTCCTTGCCTTTATCGCAAGGCATTGACTATCAACCCGACTTAATACCGCCTACAATATTATGTACCGCGGCCACGCCCGGTCCCTTATCTCCTGGCCGCTTCGGAGATCGGAGGTCGCGCGGCTACGGATGGGACCACACAGTAGCAGGGCGGGCGTTTTGGGGAAAATATTAAGCTGATTTGCGCCGACCACCAAGCAGCAGGCCGACATAAGGAAGCGTTAATGTTGCTGATTGAAAATCTTTATACAAAAGCAGTAGCATACTTACAAGGTCATCATGGGTTCCTTGTACCCCATGATAACTAATTTTACCGGTTTTTGTAATTTCGTAAGTGTAACTCTTTAATTCTTCTTTCTGGTCATTATCGTCTAATAATAAAATTTCCCGCCTCTCCATTAGTAAGGAAAGGTGGGAAACCATTTGCTCTTTCAGGGCGTTGGAAAAGAAGTACCCGGTAGCGTTTATCCCTCTTTGGTTGGCCGCCTCCGGCAATGTTTCACCAATCCCGGTGGAATCTATTGAAAGTGGAGCGTTATTATAGCGTTTACAGTAGTATTCGACCTTGTCCAACTGGTGCGTCCATGAAAGGCCGGTCCACCGTTCTTTTAGAACCTGTTCACCACGTTCATTTCTTATACCAAATGCGCTCCAGTCATTTCTTTGTGCCGGGTCCCATGCGGCGTAGAAAGCTTGTCCTGGAGACGGTTCCCTTGTTATACCAATGGAAATATCATCCACATTTATAAAAACTTCCCCTGAATCAGATAAAAACTCAGCAAGGAACTCCTGACGGAACAATCGTTCTGGCATTATTTGTTTGGCCGATTCAACTTCACCTGGAGCAATATACGGATTGGTGGAAGTAGGAAACTGAAACGATTTCCAGTCAGGATGCCTTTCATCTTGTCCCCATAGGAACATCTTATAAAAGAAATCCCTGCCGCGCGGGGTACTATTAAATATTGCTATACCACCCTTACCGCCTGGTCCCCTGTTTGGAGAAGATAAGCGGCCTCGCAGCATTGAGAAAACGCCTTCTTGATCACGAACCCTGGCAAACTCTGTATGAACCAGGATGTCAAGTCCTACAGCTACCAAATGATCCCAATTGTCGCTACTCTTGACTTCTATAAGACCATCACCGATAGTTTCTAGTGTATGATCTGCTTCGCTTTTTCTCACCGTCCATTCTTGCGGCCAAAATTCCTTTAACTCCCTCCATAATTGTCTAGCCATGGGAAAATTTGGAGCTAGAAGCCACCCATGCACGCGCGGAATCAATGTTTTGGGCCTGTTTTCGGATAACATCTCGGCAAAGTTTTTGCAGAATGAAGCAATAGATGCACGATCCTTGCCCCATCTAGCCCCGCACGCTAAGACCCTGAAGCGAACATGCTCGTATTCGTGAAACTCTTTCTGACCTCCGTCATGGGGACTATATTCAATCTCCACCACCTGCGCCGGAACCTGCGTCCGCTTTTCCTCCTGGTCGCGCTGGTACTTTTTGCTCTTTAGGTACATGCCGCGTTTCTTGCACTCGTTATCGCAGTAGCCTTGTCCTTTGCGGTACTTCTCCCAGGTGGTCTGAAATTTCCCGCCGTTGGGACATTCGGGGTTTTTGCACCTTACCCAGACAAGTTTCTGGTTGTCAGAAACGGTTTCCTTTTTATCACGGTGGACTTTGGTTTTTGTGGACTTCCTGCATTCGTCCGAACAATACTTGGCGTTGCGGAGGTTCTTGGCTTCGAACTCCTTGCCACAGACCGCGCAGGTTGCCATGCCGACCGGGTTGTGGTTTGCCGGGGGGTGTTTCTTGTGCATGGCCTCTATTTCAGCCTTGATTTTGGCCAGCCTCTGTTCTTCGGCTACTTTTTTATTAGCGACGGCGATACAGGCGACGCAGCGTTTTTGGTTGATGTTGACCGGCTTGAAGGTGGCGCCACAGTCCGGACAGGTTGTAGGTTGCAGGAAGTCTGGTTTTTTGGGACGCGGCATAACAGAGTCACCTACTTTGATATAGCGAAATAATAAGATGAATATTTATGCAATGTTATGTATATTTATGCAGTCTTGGGCATAAAAAACCCCTGCAATATATTAAGAAAACATTGATATTACAGGGGATATTGGTTTTGGCGTTGTCTTGGAATACTGCATAATTATGCAGACTTATGTATATTTATGCAGTCAAGAATAAATCTTAGCTACTCATATTGCTTAATAATTCTAGGAACTGGTTCCCCGGTGACAAGGTAACAGGGTTTGGAGCAGACTCCTTCCTGGCAGGGTTTGTTGTTTGGAACCTGGTCACACTCGAAGCAGCATTTTGTTTTGTGGGCGGCGCAGGTATAGCGGCAGGTTATCATGGGGACAAGACTCCTTTATGGAAGGATTATGGTAAGTTTCTCAGTTTTACGGTGTTGCCTTGTTCTATGTTCTGGTCAGCCTGGGCAAGTTGTTGCCTGGTGGTTTGGTTAATGAGTAATTCCATGGTAAACAACCAGGCTAATATGAAGCATTTTATTTTATGGAACATGGGAAACATAGGCTTGTTACCTCGTTGGGTTGTTAAATTTGTACGACATAATATGTCACCGGCGATCGTAAGAAAAATAAAATTAAAAATGTATTGTTATCTAACATAATGTATGTTATAATCTTATTGTGTTAGATAATAAGGAGGTGCTAAACATGGAGTATGTCCAGCCCATCAGAGACATAAAGAAAATCGAAGCCATGAAAAAAGTATTAAAAAATGGTCCTCATGGACCACGCAATTATTTACTATTTGTACTCGGTATTAACTCAGGATTGCGCATATCAGACTTGCTTAATTTAAAACTAAAAGATGTATTAAATGGTGGTAACAAAATACGGGATAATATTACCTTGCGTGAACGCAAAACAAATAAAACAAAACAATTTGCTATTAATAAGGCTATTACTAAAGCGTTGTCCTTATATCTTGAACCCTTATCAACTATTAATATTGAACAGTATCTATTTAAATCAAAGAAAGGAGATAAGCCAATATCAAGGAATCAAGCATGGGAAATATTAAACAATGCTGCTCAGGCTGTAGGTATTGAAGAATCTATAGGAACACATAGCCTAAGAAAGACATTTGGTTATCATGCATTTAAATCTGGCGTAGGTATTGAAAGACTACAAACCATACTTAATCATAGCAGTCCGGCAATAACGCTTCGCTATATCGGTATTACTCAAGATGATATTGATAATGTGTATCTTAACCTTAATCTATAGGATGTGATAATGTGATTACAATAACTGTTCCAAATGATAATCTTTGTATTAAATGCAAGCAATACGATAAAATACCACCTAAACAAGGCGGCATTTACAAGATTTATAGCAAGAAAAATGAACTGCTCTATATTGGTAAGTCGGACAACCTAAGAAGAAGGCTTAAAGAACATATGGAGCCATCTTTATTGTCTGTTTCTAACACAGAAGAATTTAAACATCTTTTCCATGTTGTTGAATGTATTTATGTTAATTGTCCAGTTGAAAGAGATATTTATGAAACATACTTGATTAATACTCTAAAACCACCATTAAATCGCCATAAAACATTCACATATAAAACAACTAAATACAATTATTTAAAAAAGAAAACTCTTGAAGAACAACTTAACGATCCGGCATTTCAGGCCCTGGCAGAAAAAATAAGAAGCTTACCATCTATGCCAGGTGAATTACCGCCACTTATTTCAATTAAACCAAGAAAACCGAAGAAGCCTAGAAAAGCCAGGTATATTTAGTTGCCTGGCTTTTCTTATTGTATTAGTAAAATTTAGGTGGCGCATTTGTTTTGCAAAAGTGTTCGGGGTAACTCTTGCGCCTCGGCAGCCGGCCCCCCCCACCCCCTCGCCGCGTCGGCAGGCAGCAACTAGGACCGACACAACAATATGACAAGACTGCCTGCCACAACTATACAATCTAACACAATAACATTGTGTTAGATAAGAAAACCTTGCGGCTGTAAGGCTGCAAGGTTTTGGGGTTTGGATGAATACGGTGTTATACATGATTTATGGGTTTATGCATGGATTATGCATGTTATATGCGTTATTGCCTGGCTACTTGCCAGGCTGCCCGGTACTCAACTCCACGGCGCCGCTGCCATCCTTCCAGGCGACGCGAAGGTTGAGCGAACTGGGACCGGCAGACGGGCCGAGCAGGTCCCGGCGCTTGTCAGCAAGGATACCGAAGGCCATAGCCAGCTCTTTAGGCCACGCTTTGTTTAGCTTGTCCTTAGTCAGCGCGGAAACGATCTCTAAAAGCTTGCCGCCAACTACTGAGGATAGCCTAATGTCCTGCGCCTTTGCATTGATCTTTACATCCTGCTCTATTTCGGTAAGTATGGAAGAAACTGTATCTCTATCAATACCCATCTCTTTGGCAATATCAACTATGTTCTTTTCTTCTTCTATGGCCTTCCTAATTACTTCCAATTTGACTTCATCGTCGTATTTATTCCACGGGGTGCGGCCATCGTTGTAGCCAGCAGGATCAAGGATCTCCGGCTCTATAGCTACCATATCAGTATTGCCTACACTATTGTCCATCCTTGATCACCTCACCTATTTTACTTATTTTATGATATACTATACCCAATTATATTTATATATACTATACTATATACCTCTTTTATGGACATGTCAACAAAATTTTTTAATTATTGTTTTACCCATAAAAGAGGTATATACTTTTATTGTTATAGATGCTATCTTTATATAGAAAGGAATGATGCTACTATGCCCGAACAATCCAAGCGCGGCGGTCCCAGACCCGGAGCCGGCAGGCCGGCAATGACCGCCGACCAAAAACGCAAGCTTCGATCTTTCAAGGCATCGGACAAGGAATGGAAACTAATCCACCAAGCCGCTAAGGAATCCGGCCTAAAGGTAAGCGAATATATTAGAAAAAAGACAATACCAAAAAAAACAAAGAAAAACCCTGCAAGCTAGAAAATTGCAGGGTTTTTTATTAAAAAAATACCGAAAAATTTTAAAAAAGGTATTGACATCCCATTGAAAGAGGTATATACTTATATTCAGAAAAAGGAATACAAAATCACATCGAAAGAGGATAACTAAAATGTTCAAAATTGAAACCTGGGGCATGAACAACAAACCAATTAAAACCAAAACAGCCAAAAACTTTACACAGCTCAAGAAGATAGCTGAAAAAGCGAAAAACTACATAACAGTAATACAAGAAGGCGTCGAAGTTTACGTGGGCAAATCACCAAAACTGTTAGATATGATAGAAGCTGCCGAACTGTGCGGCAGAACTAAATTCTAAGCTTCCCAAGCCATCGCCCCGCAAAACCGCATACCGAGTTGACCCGCGAGCGCGGACCCGGAGAAGCCAGGCGACGAAGTACACACATCCAGCCGGCCAAGGGGACGCAAACACCCGAGGAGGGAACAGCCGAACGAGGAGCGAGCCTGGGGAGTGCGGAAAAGCAGAGTGACGGAGGTCTACGCCTCCGGTAATGCACCCGGCAACAAAAACCACAAGCTGCCGGCCCGGTCACAAGTAAAGAACATTTTGAAAAAGGTAAGGATTATTTACTGCATTATACCACCGGGCGCCCAAACTGGTGCAGGGAGAAGGTTGAGTTTTAAATAAGGAGGCATGATAAATGAAAACTTATCAAGTAATGAAAATTTATCAAGTAACGATTAGTACAGGTGATCGCGTATTTAGATATATGGAATTTGCCAAAAGTGCTACCGAGGCTAAGCGTATCGCTAAAAGCAAAATCCCTTCTAACTATACTGTCGTTTCGGCACGTAAATCTTAAAAGAAAGGCGGCTTAACCGCCGCTTATGAAATTTAAGGAGGTTTTAAAATTGTCAACCACAACCACAGCCCCGGACACCACACTATCCACCACCCAACCCAAAAAGAAGCGCACCCCCAAAACCCTGCCCAAGGTCCTCGACCGCGCCGACATCCAGAAAATACTTGCCGTGCCCAATATAAACACCTGGACCGGCTTACGGAATCGCGTTATTCTCCAGGTGATGTGGCGCGCCGGTCTACGGGTGCAGGAGGTTTGTAATCTTAGCGTTGCCGATATCGACCTGGATCGCGGCTATATTTTGGTGCAACTCGGGAAAGGGGGCAAAGACAGGAGCTTGCCTCTTGAACCTGATTCTATAGAATGGTTGGCCGTCTGGATCGATCAGAGAAATTCAAATTCTGACTTGCTGTTTCCTACATCCAAGGGGACGATATTGGATCAGCGTTATGTGCGTCAAGCTGTTTATAACTATGCCAAAAAAGCAGGGGTTTATATTCAAAACGGCAGAGAAAAGAAACTGCCCTCATGCCATACCTTCCGGCATTGTTGTATGACGGAATTATTAGAAGATGGTTTTAATATTGCAGAGGTTCAAGCCATTGCCGGTCATAGCTCAATCCAGACTACAAGTAAATATCTTAGTGTTAGGCCGGCTGTGTTGGCCGAAAAAATGAGAAATAGAAAGTTATTATAATGAAGCAAATTTACGGCCGCGCCGTGCCAGCGCGGAAGAAGGAGTGAGTAAGATGTATATGCTAGAATATAAGGAGTTCTATATCGTCAAAACCGAATTAACCAAGAATAGGACCCATCAGACATACCGCTGGAAACAACTCGCAATGTGTGACGATCATAGGCCACTGGTTGGCATTATGGAAAAGAATCAACGAGTAGTAAACTGGGATAACCTAGAAGTAGTCGCACAGGCCTAATATTTGCCGCCCCTGCGCGGGAGAAGGAGTAATCCATGAAATACGTCTACGAATGCTACTTTAACGACAAGCCAGAATGTAAAACTTGCATGTTAAGCAAGGGGGACGGTGGCGAATATAAATACTGCATGGCCCTTGGAATGCGCCCACGATGCCCCGAAGAAGGCCACCATGTAGACTGTCCACTAAAACCAGTAGACCCTGCACAGGAGAAGGAGGAGTAACATGATATACTTTTGTATCTATTGCGGTTGCATGCTTCGCGACGACGAAGGTACTTGCTGCGACGACTGCTTTGAAGAATACGAGAGAGAATAAAACAACCCAAAAACCGGGTCCCACTGCCGCAACGCAGCAAGGCCCGGTTTTTTGGGTTATGGTTGTTATTTTAGCTTTATTCTACTCCCCTATTTTCTTGTCCTCGGTTTTATTTGGTTTATTTGGAGGAATCAACGGCCCAACAAATTGTCCTTTTAAATCATTCACATTTATATAATCTTCGATGCGGCATACCTCAGTATGATTATTACGTACCTCCCATATATACGGCTGTTCATCTTCTCCGGGTGGTATATACCAATAAAATCCATCCTTCATTGACTTTATTTCACCTCCTTTTTTTAACTAACCTCCATATTTCAGACTTTTCATAGACTTTACATAGACTTCTCATAGACTATTTATAGACGGCATTCTTGACATCATCTTGACCGCTTCCCTGCTCGCCTTCCTCCGTCATTTCCCCCAGCCAATAGGCCAACCTTTCAACTACTTCCCTCTTCCTAAAATAAAATTCCGCCCGGCAAATTCTCAGCTCCCGCCAAATTTTTTTGTCCGGCCTATTCAGCTTCCACCCCTGGAAATACCACTTTTCCACAAGCTCCTTTTCCTCGTCACCCAGTCGCCCCAAAGCCGCTTCTATCGCCGCTTTTTCAGCCTGCTTCAAGGCAATCTGCGCTTCCTTTTTCCCAATTTTCTCGATCCTAGAGTCCGCAAACCGTTCCGGCTCCGTCATCCGCTCCCCGGTGCTAGGTGGTCCAATCCGGTCATACACCGCGGCCTTGGGCGGCGCCATGTTGACACTCAGGAGCTGGACCTGCGCTTCCAAGTGCGCTATAGCTGAGGGAATAGAGGGGTAGGCGTAGAGCTTCCCCTCCGTGCGCCTGTACCAGTCTGGTTTAGGCATTATAGCTTCACCTTCTCCGGCATATCCGTAGGCGGCTTACTATGCTTTTTCAGCCTCGGAATTTTATCCCCACTTCTAAACTTACACCTATCGCCCCACCGCACCTGGCAACAACAAAACCACGTACACTGCCGGCAGGCTTCTTTGGCTTCTTGGTCCTGGAGTCTGGTTTTGGGTTTATTTGTCACACAAATCACCCTTTTCTGTAAGTTTTTTAACAATATTTGTTATAAAATCATTGTTTTCGCAATAAATTTCTTTGGCTGGGCAGTTTGGGCAATTTACAAAATCTTTCTCAATACAATTAAAATCATTTAAACCACACATAAGTAAGGCAATCTCTACTTCTGTTAAATTGATTGTTACGCTTTTTGGTATTTTCACGGTATATCACCTACCTTCTTATCTTATTAATTAACTAATTTCCGACAATTCAACTTCTACCCGCGGGGTATCTGAATACCATTTATCCACGGTCAGGCTGACAATCTGCTTGTCATCGTCATAAGCTATTGTGTTTAGGCTATCTAGGATGATTTTGGCTATATTGTCAGTATCTGGTTTCTTTTGTGGTCTTATTTCGCCGTCCAGCATAGCCTGCCGTTGCTTTTTGCTGGCACTTTTTGGAATTGTGAAATAAGCAGTTATAACTGCCTTTAGCTTACCCGTAAAGCGTTCTCCCGGATGCTCTACTGCATATATCTGTTTAACCAAAGTTTCATAGTTTACTGTTTTTTTGGGGGTGTAGGCAATACCGGCTCTTGTAAACTTTGGCCGTCCTTTGGCTGCCGGCTCCCCCGGAATAGTCAGTTTCATTCAATCAACCCTCCTTAGCCTTTCTTTTTGCTTCCTTGATTACTTCCCCGATCCCCCCAACCTGAGGAAGGTTCCCCGATCCCTGGTTCCTTGTGTGCGGTTGTCCTGGCCGCGTCCGCAACTTCGCGCCACGTGCCTTTTATGCCCAGAAGTTTTACTTGCATTTCTTCCTTGCCTCCCTATATGCTCTCGTGCAATTTTCATTTACCTTGATCGGCGCCGTTCCCCAGTAAGCATCTCCACTAAATTCCGGGTACCGCTCCAAAAACTGCTTTTTAGTCATGCCGTGCTTTGCGACGTGGACATGAGTAAGAAGCTCCAAGGTAGCGCCGCAAACCGGGCATTTGAAATTTTCTCCTTGTTTGCGTTCTTTGCAGCTTTTAGGTATCTTAATTCCCTCCAGCATGGCAGTTGTAGTAACCTCTCTCTTGGTTTTTCTTAAGCACGTCACTTTTTACAGAAAACACGTCATACCCGCAGAATTTTAATATTCTTAGCGCAGTTTCCGCACTGTGTATTACGTCCCAAAGTTCCATTATTAAATAGTTGGTTTCTCTATGATAAGCATCCTTAACTTCGTTAATTTCACTTTCCAAGTGATTTATTTGTCTTGTTAATGAGTTTTCTTTTACGAATTTTACTGCCGGGAAGTGCCACATATTATTTGTTTCTTGCTGATTACTGCCGTCATTACTGCTATTTATCTGCCGCATTAACCACATAATCCCGTAATTCACCATATCTTTAAGGGTATCGCTAAATTTTTCATCTTTTACTTGCGCTTCTTTTTTGAGAAGTGCCTTTAACCGTTCAACTTTGTCGCATAGTCTTAAAACCAACGATAAATCACCAAATTCATCCATGAGTTTATCAAAGCTGTTATTATAATCAGAGTTTTTTGCCGTATATAACTTTTCAAGTTCGCTTGCAACTTCTTTAAATTTACTCATTTATCTACCTTCCTTTCTTACCGGCCTTACTTCCGCCTGCGGCATCACATCGATCAACTGCCAATTTTTAATATCGTAGTAAACAAACTTATACTTCTTGTCACCACACTGAATTATGATCCCCTTTTTACCAACAACCTCCAACCCAGTTATCCCCGGTCCCGGTACATCGCAAGAGTTAACCGTTTTGCCATTATCAACGAAGTTAAGTCTATGTGGCAGCTTGGAATCCTGGCTAAAGGTTACGCCTTTATGTTTTACTTGAAGCATTGCCGCGCTCATCGTCCTGCCACCCCCGCCAACAAACCAGCATCCAGCCTTTCCCACGCCACCGGCGGCAGGGGTCCGGGTGCGTATTTCTCGCACCCGGTAATTACAGTAAGTTCTATCTTGTTGCCAGGATTAGGATATACAGTTTTTGTGACGTACTCCAACCCTTCCCGGCTACCGTTTCTAATCCACTCGCACAGTATCGGCGTCGCCAAAGAACAAGTATAACAGCGCGATTCTGTTTTGTTGGTGATTACCCTCTTATCCACCGGCGCCTTGCCGCTTAGTTCCTTGAGTATTTGCGCCTTTTTCTCCGCCTGTTTTGTCGCCGCGAATGTTTTGTCCGGTTTCTTGTCCATTATTCGCTCACCCTTACTGGTAGCACAATACATTGCCATTCTTCTCCAGGTTGTATTGTAGCTGGACTTAATGGACCACCAAGATCTATTGTTACTTCACTGTTTCCGTCAACACATTTCAAAGCATCCACTAACAGCGCAGGCGCAAAGTTTATAGTTAGATCGTCGCCTTCTATAAATGCCGCGACAAACTCCTGAATGTTGCCGGTTTCTGTTATGGTTGACACTGTAATCATCATTCCGGAAATATTAATTTTGACTACCTGTCGTTCTAGTCCGGAATTAGCTATCAAGCTGACGCGCTCCAGGGTATCCAACAGCTCGGAGGTTTTTACTTTTACCTTTGTGACGAAGTCCTTCGATATAACTGCCTTATAGTTCGGGTAGGTTCCACTAAGCAACCTGGAAGTATAAACATAATCCTCAAAGTACGCCGCCACTTGATTGTTGCCGAATTTCATAACCGTTCCAACCGGTAATTTTTCTATAAAACTGGCCGGGACGTTGTATTGACCAGCACCCGGTACAGCTTTGGTTTTTTGAATAGCCATTTTGTGAGTATCGGTAGCAACTATCTCCCCGGCCTCAAGGTTGAAGTGGGCTACCATGAATATTGGCCGGTTAATGTCTTTTGACGCCGCAAAGGATACTTTCTTGGGATTGAAATCCAGGGTATATTCAATTCCCTCGAATTCCTGAATAGCCGGAAATTCTTCGGCGTCCATACAACTTAAAGAGAAGGTGTTTTTGTTATACTCAACAGTTAACTTGTTATTATTTACCTCAACCATGATCGGGACGTTGGGCAGTTTATTAAGTATCGGTAAAAACTGTTTCGGTATCACCGTCCGGCCAGGCTCCAGAATTTCTATCCCGTCAACGCTTCCCTTTATGGATTGTTCCAGGTCTGTAGCCGACAGAGTAAGCTTGTCCCCTGCAGCTTCAAACAGAATCCCGGAGAGGATCGGAATACTGGCCTTGGATGGGACGATCTTGGATACTGTGGACAGGGCTGGTTTGAGGTTGACTGGAGTTGTGGAAAATTTCATTTTATTTATTTACCTCCTGAGCATATTTTTGGAACAGTGATTCAAGTGCTTCCTCCACTAAAGCATTAAGTAAGCATTCCCGGTCGGCAGCAAGCTTTTTTAAAGCCTTAACGGATGATTTTTTTAGAGTAATTGATAACTGTTTTTTAGGTTCACGTATTGCGGATTTGTTGTTTTCATGGTATAATAAACTTGGTGATTTTTCCAATATAGTCACCTCTAGTTTGTTATTTTTATTTTTAGTTAACTAAGTTAATAATATATATAATTAATATTTATATATATTATCTTTTATGGACTCCATAAGGGTTAAAGTCTTGAATCTTCTTTATATTCCCTTCAATCACCCATCCTATACCATTCTCCCCTCTCACACCCCCAACAACCTATACTGCACCGGCAGCACCGGCACTTCATCAATCTGCCTGAATATCACCTTGCCCATATTTACAGCCGTAGCCAGCTCCAAGTTCGCCCCCCTACTCGGCGCCACAAAGTACAGCGCGTCGCACAGCTCTAGCCAGGGCATATGCCAGTTCATGTAGTCTTCCCATTTCAGCCCAACTCCCAGTTCCTGCGCTCGCTTGTCTACCCAGTGTGTCAGGTGCGGAATATACGGGAAGTGACCTCGTTGGTATAGCTCAATCCCTATGTCAATAATGCGTTGGGTATTTCGCCCCTGGATAGCATCGTTTGCGTCCGTGTAGGGACCGGATATGAAGATTTTCAGGGGCTTGGTAGGTTTGGGTGTTGGAGTGGCTTTGTTAATTTGATTAATAGCGCATTCGTGCATTTATCGCACCTCCATATTTTCATCCATGAAATCTAATAATGATGGTTGACTTGCTTCCTGCTCAGCACGTTGAAGATTTTTAACTGACTGGTCAAAATATGATTTTTTGAGTTCAATTCCGACATACCGCCGTCCCGTTTTTAGCGCTACATAACCGCTTGAACCAATCCCGTTAAACGGGTCTAAAACTATGTCGCCAGGATTAGTCCAAAGCTGCAAAGCTCTCTCAATGACATCAATCTGTAACGGACAGATATGCTTTTCATCTTCTTCTTCTCTGGCGCTTTCCCGTTGCAGGGTATTTGACTGATTAATATCCATCCATACCGGGGAAGCATACCTTTGCCATATATCAATACTTTTTTTAATTTCGTCACTCCAACCCCGCTCCTGTTTTGTTAGATAAACCGGATCATCACCAACGTAATATTCAAGCAAACCCTCTACCCGCTCCGGATTATCCCCTGGTTTCCGCATGGTTACAAGGTAATCTGGAATCCCTTGTCGGCTCATACAACTATCTTTTTTTAGTTGTTTATGAAGTAACCCTAACGCCTTTGTTCTTTGCATTGCTGTTACTGGGTCCTTCCATATACAAACTTCACTATGATAAATAAACCCTTCTTCCTGGAATAACCGGATTAAATCACCCCTAAAATCCTGAATACCGATATAACCATGATATTGTTTTGATGTTGGCAGATTCATGCAGTGAAAACTCAGCAACCGCCCCGGCATCATTACCCGGTAAAGTTCTTTCACCAAAAATCTAAAATGCTGCGTAAAATCATCAACGCCCCGGCAGTTACCCATGTCGCGTTCACTGTTGCTGTAACAATATAAGGAAGCAAACGGCGGAGAGAAAATTGAATAATGTATTGAATCACTTTCTATTTCCCTTATTACCTCCACACAATCTCCCAGGTATAATTTCCAGTCTTTGCCCATGACAATATCCGTTTGATATTCTAAAACCTCCCTCCCGGTTCTCCGGATATTTTCTTTTGTGATCTCCTGCGTTGCTGCTATCATCCCGGACAACATAACTTCAAAATCCCTCTCTTTTCGCTTTATTGTTTCCACCACGGCGCCTTCTGCTTCTGAAGTAACAACATACACATCTACCGGGTTTTTCTGGCCGAACCGCCAACTTCTCCTGATAGCTTGGAACCATTGCTCAAAGCTGTAGAAAAGCCCGACAAAAGCCTGTTTGTTGCAAACCTGCATATTAAGGCCAAAACCTGCGATACTGCTCTTGGTAACAAGCCGCTTTATTTTTCCGGTGGCGAAGTCCGTTAAAACTTGTTCTTTGTACTCCGGTGAATGATTACCCCGAACCTCCATCGCTCCATTAATGGCCTTTGTCAAAGCTTCTGATTCAGAATTCAGGTTGCACCAGATTATCCACGATTCTTCCGAGTTAGAGTTATTCACAATCTCCGCGCACTTTGCAACTCGATCCTCCAGGCTGTCCCGCATGGCCTTTCTGGTTTCCTGTAATCCTCTAGCCTCCGCCACAAAGAACATACCTTCTGGGATCTTTGATTTCACTGTTGCCTGGTGGATGTTTAATGGCGGCAGGATAAAACCGTTATCGTCATAGCCTAGATCAGAGGGCTTTTGAAGCATTACCGCCCAGCTCGCTACCCACTCCCAAAATTTTTCTTTGGCGTGTCCTTTAAGCCGCCACTGACTTGTATTGCTCCCGTCATGGACAAAGAACATGGCCAGCATTTCAGCCCTTGTCATCACCCCCAGAAATTCAGCCTGGTTTCCAAGTTCCATATGATCGTTAGGCGCCGGCGTCGCCGTACAGGATAATTTGAACGGCGTATTACTAAACGATTTAATTATTTGGTCTCTTGTTTTGCCGTCATAGGCTTTCAATATTGAACTTTCATCCAGTACCACACCTACAAAGTGATTAGTATCAAAGTGCTGCAATATCTCATAGTTGGTAATATTTATCCCCGGTTTAACATCAGCCTGTTTCCGGCACAGGTGGACCTCTATTCCGAATTTCTCACCTTCCCGGACTGTTTGCTGGCTCACCGCCAGGGGTGCAAGGATTAGAACGTCGCCACCGGTGTACTTGTGAATGTGCTTTGCCCACTCTAACTGCATACCGGTTTTACCCAGTCCAGTCCCGGCGAATACCGCCGCCCGGCCCTTCCTGAGCGCCCACCGGACAATATCGCGCTGAAATTGAAATAACTTTGGATTTATTTCATCCTCCGACACATCAAATCCGGAAGGCTGAACGATTATTTTTTTACTTTCCAAGAATGATTCGTAGTCCAGTTCGCAATTTGATTTATAGGCTATGCTATCCGTCATTTATCCTTATCCTCCACCTTCTCACATCTCTCATAGTACCCCTCATACCTCCTCAACTCCCCCAGCCTGTCAATCGCCGTCCACCCCGGCTCCGTTTCCCGCCGCCTCGCCTCCGGCTCAATCGCCACCCGGAGCAGGGGACTGAGGAAGCGTTGGTCGAGGTCGTCTTGGCGCTGTTGTTTCTTTGTTGCTGTGGTGCGGGGCTTGGTGGTGGTGCTGGATTGCTTCTTTGTTGTTGTGGTGGGTTGTTTATTTGTGGTGCGGGGTTTAGTTTTGTTGGTGTTTTGTGACATAAGAACCTCCTTTCTTAACCTTGTAATACCTGCGCTATTCTTTGCATTATCCAGGCGACACAAGGTATTGCTATTGAGTTGCCTATTGCTTTGTAACGAGCCGTGTCACTTGCGCCTGGAATATCGGTCCATTTGTCTGGAAATCCTTGTAAACGCTCACATTCGATTGGTAGTAATCGCCGGACGGCGTAGCCAACTCTGACCGGGTTCTGATAATTTAAGCTGTAACCACCTGTCTGTTTACATTGCAGTGTTCCGCTTAATTCCGGTGTTTCATAAAGGTTGCGGCAGTCTACAGCATGGGCAACTGCGTGATCTGCCCTGCAATCCAACGTGTAACATGGCCCTTCTGACACGCCTAAACCGTTCTGTTTCTTCTCGCCGCCCATGGTAGCTGACTGAATAACGTATGTCGTACTACTCGGCTTGTCTGCCCTGCTTGCCTGTGCCCGTACCGCGTGGGCTATGTCGTGCTGACCACCAGGCCCGAAGGCTATCGGCGTCTTGTCCATCATTACAGGTATCTGGTTACCACCGGTTCCCATCCTGGCGTTTAAGGTTGGCGCTAATCCTAGCGTTACTGGCCTTATAACTTCTTCAGCATGGGTCATGTCGTATAAAAGGATCGGGATGGGTTGCGCTACTGCGTGGGGTGTTCCATGACTGTTAGAACATAGTGTAGGCATGACATTTTCTGTGTAGTTCGCCCCACCCTTACCACCCTGTTGATCTAGGCCATAGACTGTTCCCTCAACGCCATCTCCAGCACCGGCGGCAACTTCTTCCCTCGCTTTTCGGCCCTTCTCGATATCCCCCGGCAAGCTTTCGCGCTCAAAAAGTATTTCTGCGGCACATTCGCCTCCAAAATCGCAGACAAGGAAGATTCTTTTACGACGTTGGGGGACGCCCCAATATTGAGCATCGAGGACTCTCCAGGCAATATCACGCCCGTTCCCTCGGACCATGCCGGCTTCTGCCCACTTTCCAGAAGGAGGCATTGGAATTTCGGCCTCTGTGAGCGCTTCAAGGACTGCCCTAAAATCTGCACCTCTGTTGCTACTGAAGGCTCCTGGAACATTCTCCCAAACAGCGATTCTTGGATATATTCCATTTGTTGCTTCCCTCATTTCCCTAATAGTTCTGATGGCATGAAAAAATAAAGCAGATTCATTGGTTTCGGTTAATTCTTGCCCACATACAGGACAAGTGTCTTTGTAAAGATATTGGTACTTATCTGTTGCCCTTATTGTGTTTTTATAAATTCCATGCGGTTCTTTTTTGTCTCCCTCGCACTTAAATGTAATATCAAATCCGTCATGTTTGCCCGCTACCGACAACCTAGTGCAGGGACTCCCAAAGGTGATAATGTCAACCGGTTCAAGCTCGGCGCCGCTCACGTCCGTAATACTTCCGTAGTGCTTCATCTCAGGAAAATGTTCCTTGCTTACCTGGATGGGAAACGGTTCGATCTCTGTAGCCCATACCGCTTTGATTCCTGCTATTGAAGCCGCCAACGGGAAGCCGGCTATTCCGTCAAAATGCGATCCTAATGTTAGCTGTTTCATCTTCCACCTCAATAAAAAACGCCACCCTACACTTTTCAGTGTTTCAGGTAGCGTTACGCCGTGCTCTTTAGTTGTTCTATTGTAGTTACCTTCTTACATCGGGGACACTGTACTTTTAAAGTCCCATCCAGCTCCCCTTTGAATATGGGCTTGCCGCAATAGGGGCATTTATAGATGATCATAAATATGCGTCACTCCAATGTTGTATTTGTTGGCAAGAAGTTTAATAGTTTTAATTTTTAAACTATAATGAACTATTTTGTTTTTCTTGCCGTTTTTCTTGATATTAAATCTACGTTTACTATTTATTACCTCAATGTTATTCAGAACAGCGATAATTCGTTGGTAGCTCATATCTTGCCCAGTGTGCTTGGTAATAAGTTCCTTTAGTGCGTCACACGGCCAGTATATTTCTCCATAATGGATATGCGCTAAACTTTCATTTTCTATTAGTTCAACCAAAGCGGTAACGAGTTGAATTTCAAAATTGTTTTCTGATTGGTTAACTGGTTCTTGTAGCTTTTCTTCTTTGGTAATTTTAGCGATTGACCTGATTAACGCTACCTGGGCGACTGCCTTCATAGCTTTAAAGTCTGGATCGTGAATAAGGTTTAATAACGTTTCGGTTTTATTTTGAGAAACGACTTCATATTTATCGGTTTTGCGAATCGACGGAATCACCTCATGAAACACCCAACGTTTAAAAACCTCTGCTTCTTTTTTACGGCTTGAAAAGATCAGGCGGTAAAGACCGGGTTCATTGATAAAAATCATCTCCTGGGGACCACCAAGGGTGTCCACTTTCATGGACATCCTTTCGTCTTCAGGGAAGTTAGCCAAAACATCTCTGTATTTGCTGATATTTAAGATTTCACTTGCGTCTTTGGCCGCTATCCAAACATTTTTATTATCGTCAACTTGCATTCTTATTGGTTTTTCTTGAAATTCAAAAACCTTCTGTAAGTCTTTCATATAATCCTCCCTAAACTTAAAAGATTCATCATGTCGTTCGCGTTGATATACTTATCCCATACGGCTTTTTCAATCCATTTTTGGGCTTGATCTGCGTCCATAGAACTGATTTCTTTGAAAATTATCTTCGCTGACTTGCCGTAACCTTTTCTGGAATAAAGATAAACCTCTCTGACAACTTCACGCCCACCCTCAACTGTAACCAACTTGGTTACAGTTGAAAATCTATCAAGCCTATCTTTGTTTGCAGTATGAATTTTGTATATGGCAATTCTTGGTTCGATATATTCCAATGCTTCTCCAATTTGATCCCTGGTCATGTAAAACTCATCATCTTTTTTATAAAAATCACATTCAAGTTCTCCAAATTTCTCTTGTTTTACAAGGGTTAATGCCGTACTTTCCAAGACTATCCTTCCTTTCTTTTGGCATAATATCTCCAAACTAATAGTAACACAAATACAATACTTTTGCAATATGTTTGCAATAACTTTTTTCTAATTTATTGCAATACTTTTTACACAATGTTACAATACTATTGAGGTGATAACTATGCCAAAGATAAGAGTCAGTATTTCAATAGAGAAAGAACTTTACGAAGAAGCCAAACTGGCAGCTGAAGAAGAAACTTATAGTTTTAGTTTGCTGGTCCGTAAGCTTCTTAGGGACTATATCAAGGCTTCAAAAAAGAGTCGTAAGTAATCTTTCTCCTATCCCGGACTAGCCTTCCTCCGGGGTTTTTTATACCTCCTTCCACCTAACCCCCTTACTTATCCCCTCAACCCCTGGCGCCAACAGCCCCCGGTCCTGCGCCTCACACAGCACGTAGAATTCTTCCCACGTCAACTCGGTATTGTCGCTGCCGGCCTCCCGCTCGCAGACTACCCAGATCATCCTGCCGTCATCCAACCGCCTGCCATGCGTCAAATTTTCATACCTCGCCGTCAGAATCCGGCCCCGGTACTTTTTTAACGCTTCAGCCACCACCCCCTTATCAACCTTGATTGCCAGTCCATCCATATCCACAAATTCCCCGTCGTAAGCCGCCAACGCTAGTATTTTCTTAATTCCTTCCCGGTTAGGTTCCAAATACTTCGGTACTATTTCCGCCTTAAATCGCTCCAGGGGAACTTCCCCCCGGTAAATACTGTAGACCGTTAATTTCATCCGTTGCCGCCCCTGCTGCTCAATTTTCTGATCCTTTTTTATCGCGATTCCCTCGTAACGAAGATAAGCTAAAACATTGCAAATATCGCTGTCACAATGAAACGCGGTATAAAGTACCTGGTTCCATTCTTCGTGGCCGGGTTTATCCGGGCAGGGGTCGTAAATAGACTCAGTGTCTGGTTCTTTTGATTGGTTGTTTGGCTGATTGATTGTTTGTTGTTGATTTTGTTTGCCTTGCCCCAAGTCTTGTCTTTGCTGGCTTTGTTGACTTTCTTCCCCTGTCAAAAAATCAAACTGACTCAATTTTTAAATAAACCTCCTTCCATATTTTCCTAATTACAAAAATTACGGTCAAATTACATCTAAATTACAGTCGCAGCCTTACAGCCATAAAGAAAATTCAATTTTGTAATTTTGTAATTTGATTTTGAGCAGGATATAAATATTTAGAGAAAATATAAACATTAATATTTTTATTTATTAAAATCTTTTTCGCTCAAAGTTTTATATGTGTGAATTTCACATTACAAAATTACAAGTACTTTCAAGCCTTAGAGTAGCAAAGGTTTCAGGTGTAATTTAATTGTAATTTTAGTGTAATTTTTGTAATTTCCAATCTAAACCATTTCAGCTAGCTCCTTAACATGATCCGGTGCCTTGTCAATATTAATAACATGGCTCATTTTTTCCTTGCCGGCAAACCGCACCGTCTTATAAGCAATATAATAAGGTTCTTCCTTCAAATACTTAATAATACTGTTCTTATCAAACGGCTCCTTGCCAGTCTTACTCCTGTAGTGCAGCGCCCATTCTTCATATATAACCGGAAACCATATGGCAAATTCGTTGCCCTTAATTGCAAATACATTATCATTGTCAAGCTTTTTCTTACTAACTAAATAGGCAACATCGTTCCAGAACTGGTTCAGCGCGTGGTCATCTTCGCCGCTGATCTTCTGCTCCTGGCAAACCTTGTTTACCCACTTGATAAATTCTTTATCCTGCTTAATCACCGCATAAAACGATCCCGCGACAATGGCCCAGTTCTCAGCTACCCGGTCAGAAATTTTCAGCTTAACAAGCGCCTTCTTCAGGTCCGCGATAGTGCTCATAATATTGTCCCGGTACTTGTCGTAATTCATGATCAGATGGTAAATAAACGCCGAAAACTTATTCATATTGGCATTTAACCAGTCGTACCATTCGCCATTCCGCTTGTAGGCGCTTATCTGGACGAATACCGACCTGGTAAATAGCCCTGAGTCTTTCGGGGCTTCCTCGCCGCTTACCGCGATAACCCCGGCCACTTCGTAACCTCGCGCCCCGAAACTGTTTTTGATTCCCTTTCCGGAAAGCTGCCGGTTATAAGCCGACCGTAAATAGCCGTCTTTCTTGGTTACATTTAACTCGTTCCGGTACTCGTCAAACCACACTCCTAAGCTGCTGAAATATCCAAGCGCCCTCATAATGTAGTTCTGACTTGTTTCCGGAAGGGAAATTCCATCGCTCTCAATCCCAAACATCCGAATTATCCAGCGCAAGAATGATGACTTCCCGGATTCCCGTTTGCCGTGCGGGAACAATAACGGCATACATTTATACTTCTTAAAAATATCCCGGCTGAATATCGTTGCTATTACCCAACCAACTCCCACATATGCCTCATACCCGCCCACACAGTGCCTCATTTTCTCAATTACATCATGTATGTCAAACTCGCCTTCATACAGGCATGGTATAGCGTCCTCCAAGGGTTCGTCACGCGGTCCCAGGTGCAAGGACTGGGGCTTGTACCCCTTGCCGTCAATCCAAATAATCCCGTCATCATCCGGCCTGAATATCTGTCCGTTGTAAATTGCCATGTTGCCAAACAGCCAGAAATTATCTTTGATGCGGCCAATTTTTTCCGGCATATAGATTATTTCCCCTGAGTCCCGCGAAAATTCATATTCCCAAATCGTATTCAAATCACTCACTCCATTTCCCTTAAAAATATAGTTTCCTTTTGAGAAGCAAAACTTCTTGAATTCATTCGTGCCGGCCATCTCCCCAGGTTCCAGGACAAAAGTATCAGAGTGTTCCCCGAATTCGTTGACCAGTTGAATGTTCCGGATGACTCCCTCCCCGGTGTAACACGAATTCTTGATATTGATCACGAAGTTTGAAATAACCTCAGTCCACGATTCATTACCCTTCTTTCTGGTAACAACATATTTATTAAACTCTCGTTCAATGGGAACTTTTGAGAAGTACCGAGTAATCTTTCTTTTGACAATTGGTTTTGCTTCTTCGGACAAAGTTTCAAGAAATTCCTTCGGGGGAACCGCTAAAGCTACTGCTTGCTTTATTTCTTCTGCTGTCTTACCCAATGCCAGGGCTCCGTCAAAATCTATCTTTCCGTTCTGGCGCCATTCATCGGGCAGGTTCCCCACATTGCTACTAATTCCCGCCCTGGATAATTCATAAGCCATAATATAGGCTCTGTATTGAGTGTCGTAGCGGTCTTCGCGCCGTTTCTTGAATTTTGGCAACGATGGATCGTCTTTGACTTCGTTATCAAAAACTACCGTAGTCTTTTTTACTCCATTTTCCTTTAGAAAAACGATTAATCGTTCGAGATACTTCTTCATAAATGAAGATGTTCCCGGTAATCCTACAGTAGGGATTCCCCATTGCATCAACGCCGCGCTTTTGAATTCTCCCTCGGTAATAACAACATGCTCTGGTTTATTCCTTGCTAAATATTGGCAATATGGTTGTATCTTTACATCTTTAAACCCTAATTTGTGTGGCCTGATATGATAAGTAAATCCTTTTGCATTGATATAGGGAATGATTAACCTATTCTCAAGAAGCTGGTTACTAGGAATTAAGGCATTGTTTTTTCTAATAAACATTCCCGATTCAATTAATTCGTCCCCGCTGAATTCCTGAGCAATCTGCCGTAGAATCGGGATATTCTGCTTCCCCCCAGAGCGAAACTTCAACGTATCAATGGTTTCGTCCGTGAAGCCTCGGACCCTGTGTAAGTGTTCCCGATCCTCCGGTAGTAGCGCTGAAAGTTCAACAAATCGCTGATATGGGTTAGTCTTGGCCTTGTTGGTGCTATTAGTATTACTATTACTATTACTATTACTGTTGCTATTACTTTCTTTCTTGGTCTGTGTTTGCTCGCTCTGTGGCCGCTGCGTATCCTCGATACCCAAATGCTCCTTGATCTCCTTCACCGCGTCGCCATTGCCGCAACCATGAAACAGGGCATAAAAGCTTATAATGTTTCCTTTCTCCTGGCATCCGTTACAAATCCATTTCCCGTCCCGAGGATTAAAGTTTAATTTCTTTTTGGCGCCGCACTTCGGGCAGTCGTACAGCCAGTTTTTGGCTTGCCTTTTTACCGGCGCGGCTATTTTTTCTTCCGCAAAAGAACCATGATCAAGTTGAGAAAGTATATCGTCTAATTCCAATTCCAGGTGTCACCACCCACGGTAACGAAGGCTGGTTCCTTCTTGATGTGCTTAATTGTTGGAATGTTCACTAACTAAATCTTTCAGACAGCCTCTCAAAATGCTGAATTGCCAAATAATTTACGTCCTTTATTGTCTTTGCATTGCTAATATTTGTTATTGCAGAAATGTCTAAGCTACTAAGGATATGCCCTTTGTTTTCACATTTCCGCAAAAGTCTTGTAACCCTTTCATTTAACTGCAATAGCTCTTTCTCCATAAATACCACCTTGTATCCGGTCATAAATACAACAATCGTTATTCGTCTTTTTCTAAATACTCCTCTAGATGTCTAGTAAAATAATCAAAATCTTGAAAGTATGATTCATTTAATGTTGCACTTACAAACTCATCATCGTTCTTTTTAACCTTTTTGAAAGCCAGAGCAAGTTTCTTTAGAAAATTTTTATCTTCATCTATTCCTACAAAGCTTTTAAAAATAGGGTCAAGAACTAAATCTTCAACAGTGCAAACAGCGTCCCATAAAACGGTATTTGTTTTAGCTAATTTTATGGCAAATTTAGTTATTTCTTTACTAGACAACTTATTTAGATCGATAACATCGCTCATATTTTTACAACCTTTCCTTGCTGCGCAATATTAACAAACTATTCACTGATCAACCTTTGCCTAAGCCTTGAGTATCTTTCTTTAATCTTGTCATTCTTCACGGCAACCTCCACCGCGCTACCCTTTACATCATCCTGGCATATAATCACCAATTTTTCCTTTGCCCTGGTAATAGCCGTATAAAGCAAATTGCGCTGTAGCATGATGTAGTGACTCCTGACACATACCACAATCACCAGGGGAAATTCGTTGCCCTGGGCGCGGTGTACGGTATTTACATAAGCCAACATCAATTCGCCGACATCTTCAGCCGGGAAGAATACCGGTCGCGAAGATTCAAATTTAACATACACCCCCGGACCATCCTCGCCGTCCCCGTCGTCTCTGTTGCTTCTGTCATCCCTGCCATCCTTACTGTCATTAATATCGCTGACAATTCCAATATCCCCGTTAAATACGCCCTTTTCATAGTCGTTATGGATTACCATAACCTTGTCGCCAACCCTAAAAATCTCCTTAAATTGCTTATATTCCTTCTTCCCCGGCGCCGCAGGATTGACTAATTCTTGAATAGCTTCATTTAAAGCACTCACCCCGGCAGGTCCCCGGTGAATGGGTGTAAGAGTCTGGAATTTCATTAAGTCGTATCCATTGTTGATAGCCTTCCGGACTTCGCTTAAAACCTTTTGCGCCACTCGTGAAACGTCATCAATAAAGATACTTTCCACGTCATTGTTTTCGCTATTATTTGAAGCCAGTGGGGGAACGGTGCCAAAGTTGATCATATCGGCATACTCAGCGATCTTGCTACCATTCGCCTGACGGTAGTTATATTTAAGCCGTACAAAAGGCACTACGCCAGATTCAATACAATCCCTTAGCACATTGCCAGGACCCACCGAAGGCAATTGATCCACATCACCAACCAATACAACCTGCATATCATTAGGGATGCCGTCAAACAAGTTTGCCGAAAGTTCTACGTCAGCCATGGAATACTCGTCCACAATCAACAATCCCGGTCCTTGCAGGGGATTCATTTTGTCTACCCGAAAACCAATTTTAGGGTGATATTCCAATAGCCTGTGAATAGTCTTGGCTTCTCGTCCAGTAACTTCGGCCATCCTTTTTGCTGCCCTGCCCGTTGGTGCTGCAAGATAAATGTAATTGTCCGGGTAAAGTTCCTGGTAAACTATTAAGATGCCATTTATTACAGTACTTTTACCTGTTCCGGGACCGCCAGTCAGAACCGACAAAGGATTTTCCAGCACCGTTTTAATAGCTTCCTTCTGCCTTTCCTCATACTCCATCCCAATTACTTTCTGCGCCAGTTTCACCACCTCATCAACGTCGCCCTTAACTTCGACCTTCTGCATCAGTAGTTCCCTCACCCGGCCTGCCAGCTTAATTTCCGTATCGTGCATCTGTTTCAGGTAGATACAACCCTTACCTGCACCATCTTCTTCATAGACAGTTTTACCCTTCCTGACCAACTCCCGGCTTGCCGCCTTGATCTCGTCCACCCCAACGGCGCACCCTTTACCCAGCACCTTCTTCATGGCTACAATCAGCTCTTGTGGCGGCAGGTAACAGTGTCCTTCTTCTGTAGCATTCTTCAGAACAAACTCCATAGCCGCTTCCACCCTGTATGGCGAAGCGGGATCAACCCCCATCGCCTGCGCTACCCGGTCGGCGGTAACGAACCCAACCCGGTACATGTCCTCGCTGAGAATGTAAGGGTTTTCTTTAACTACCTGAATACTCTCCGGCCCGTATTGGTTATAGATTCTGGCTGCTAACCCCGGTGAAACTCCCTGCCGGCAGATCATTGAAGAAAGTTCGGCCAGCACCGTATTTTCATTTAGCTTTGTAATAATTTCCTCAGCCTGCTCCATGGTAATGTCGGGTACTTCCTTCAAAGCATCGGGATTTTCTTTTAGTTTGACAATGCAATCCTCACCAAGCGCGTCCACGATCTTGGCCGCCTTTACCTTCCCGACCCCGTAAGCCAGCGTCGCTAAATACCGTATAATGCCTTGCCTGCTTTGCGGCATGAGTAGTTCATATTCTTCAAAAGCAAACTGCTTGCCATACTTTGGGTTATTCGTCCAGTAACCCTTGAACTTGAATTCGTCACCCTCCCGAATGGAAGGCATGTAGCCCACGGCGGTAATTAGTCCAGTGGATTCATTGCCGGTATCTATAGAAATAACACAGTAGCCATTTACTGGATTATGAAAACGCGATCTTTGAATAGCGCCGCGAATAGTTTCGGGTCCGGCATTGGTTTTCACTTTGGTTTTTGGTTTTCTCGCTGGATAACCCATGGTAACACCCCATTTGTTTACTTCGTTCAATTAATAATCTTCTTCCCTGTAATAATCTAAGTCGTAATCATCAACGTCATCCTTGTCAATAATCAGCTTCGCGCCGGTAGCATAAATCTTGAACAGCAATTCTTCTACCCCAAACAACACTCCAAATTCCTTATTCTTGTCAAGTTCACGGCCATCCATTTTCACGTTCCATACTGTTCCGTTTGGATCTATTCGTATTTGATAGTCACAACTATATTTATGATTCTGCTTATCATCGTCCAAGTAAACATCGACATAACCTTTTGAGCTACTAGATTCTTCGATAAACAGCGTCATTCTGTCGCCGCTATCCTTACAACTCTTTTCATGTTCCCTGAGTGCTTCAATTACCTCAGATAGCGTGTATTCCGGCTTAACATCGGCAAGCATCTTGTCCATAGCTTCGTTAATCTTCTCAATACCCTGGACGGTGATAACCTGGTTCAGTTTTTCCTTGACTGCATTTAACACAAGGAGATTATAGCCGGGAATGTCAAGCTCTTTTAGATTGATATTGAGATTAGCCTCAATCTCCGCTTTTAGGTTCTTGCCAAAATTGCCGTAAGCACTTAGGCAGTCATTAATAATACTTTCCAGGGTTTTCTTAATCTTCTTTTCAACTACTTCCTGGACGTAATTTTCTGATTCGATTTTTGCCAAGCTGTCGTTTATGGCTTTGTTTAGGTCTATCAATTTTAAAACCTCCTTTTAAAATAATTTATCTCCAGTACCAACAAGTAGATCAGTTGTTTTTTTGCAGTTTTTGAAATTCCTTTTTGCCTCCGCTTTCAGTGCCCCATAAATTTGTCTACACTCTTTTATTGTGCTTGCAAGGATGCACCCACAAAGCACTATTGTATTGTTTTTTGCATGTGCTACCACTTCGCATGGCTCTCCGAAGATAGTATTGTAAATACCCCTCTTGTTTTCAAAGTCATCGTTAAGTTTTTTAACAAATTCATCCGTTATGTCGTTTTCGTGAGTTCCCACAAGTTCCATTTGATATTTTAGAAACTTTTTCACAATTTATTTAACCTCCCTCACCTTTATAGTATTCACACCTACAATGCTTCAGATATGCTCCAACCCGACAGTTTTCATTATCATCAACACGTTCTTTTTCCCATCTGTCCCATTCTTCGTTCGATACCCTCGACATATCACATTGATTTAAGCAATTTCCACAGAGATATTCTTGTGCCGCTTCAGCAAATCCATCCTCGCTATACTCATGCATATCCAGTAAATCATTGTTGTGTAGTTTTATGATTAAATTTTGACAATAACTACACTCATAACCATCCGTAAACTCACCCTCCCACTTCCCGGAAAAGTATCTTGCTGTTTCACCGATCTTAATCTCGATACCGCACAGATCGCATTTGTGGGGCTTGCGGCATTTAACTACTTTGTCCCTGAAAAGATCCCACCCCAAAGTTTTCATCCCCTTTGTTTAAAATAAATTTAGTTATTATTCCTCGCAACATTCATCGCACCAATCTTCCCAATCGCCATTTATTTTTTTGCTTTTCCATCCGTTGTCTTTTTAGCCTCAACGGCATCATAAAAATCATCAAACGATTCCTTTAATTCTTTTCCACAATTGTCACAAGTCAAAGTGTAAGTTCCTCCAAATTTATCAATGGTCATATTTTATCGCTTTCCTTTCTTATTTATTAAGTTCCTCCCTCGCCTTCGCCACCCAGTCCAAGGCTTCCTCGATCACTTCCCCCGGCACATTCCCCTGCGCCGCCACCGCATCCATAATCTCGCGGGTCTCCGCAAATTTCCGTGCCGCCCCTTCCCTCAACAATCCCAAGAACGCCTCTTTCCGGTCCTCCCTGGCTTCTTCTTCCTCCAGGTGTTCCCTTGTCAAAACCTCGTCCCCCGGCTTGGCGCATCTCAGCGGCAACAACTCCGCACTGCATCCCTCCGCCGTAACCGTGAGTATGGCTACCTGGACCTGACGTGTCATGTCTGAGGTTGAAGCCTTCTGCCGGGCAAGGGCACCGGGATCGACTACAAGGGTTTGCTGCGAGGTATCTTCGTTAATGCGCTTTATGATTCCGATTCCCGGGTGATAATCACCAACCACAAGGACATCGGCATTGGTTTGCAGGTTGTCAATGTGCGTATACCGGTCAAACGGTGGGTAATGGTCTACAAGCGTACCGTGGGCAAGATGAATATGGGTAAATAGATTGGTACATTCTTCCAATATCCCCTTTTGGTCATTATAACGTACCTTTAAGGCTCGGCAGTAATAATCCGGTTTCTTATCCGCTTCCCAATCGTAATGCCTGCCGGAAATTACCGCGCCCCAGGCAATCTCTGTCTTAACAACGTTCTCAGTATCATAATTGTAATTATTGAAGTATAGAGTGATAGGACTAGTTGCGGCGTCATGGACAATCCCCAGCCTTACCAACAATCCATACGGACTTCTCCTTAAACTCCCCGGATTGTGACTTTCCTCGTCGTGCTGCCCTGCTATGGTATAAATCGGACAAGGCGATTCCTTCAACAAAGCCGCATACTCGGCAATTACCGGCAGGGAGGTATAGAACGAATCAAACAGGTCCCCGGCTATCAAGATACCGTCTGCCGCGTACTCCCTGGCAATGTCGAATATCTCCCGGATTTTCGCCGTCAAAGCTTCCTGGTAGTTATCCAGCCGGGCCTTGGGGTTCTGGCCGGCATAGTGGATGTCTTTTGTGCAAATGAAGGTTAAATGGTTTTTCATGGCGTTACCTCGCTTAATCGTTGACACATGTTCCCTACATTAGCACAATCACTACAAGGATTTGTTAAATCTGATGGCTTACTTAGTTCGTTTTTTAATTTTAAACAACCAGAGAATTCCCTATTTTCAATGACTGCTCTGCATCTTCCGAAGCAAATCCATTCTTGGCAATCATGCTCATCGCAAAATATTGATATCATATAACATGCAACCCCCTTATTACGCACTTTTTTAACAAACTACTCACCTATTCTTCCACCACCCTACACGTCACCGCGTCCACCGGCTCCACCTTTACAACCTTATGCGCCATCCTAATCAGCGTAGCATTATGACTACTTAGCAACACCTGCCGCCCGGAGGATTCCGCGTAAGCCCGGATAAACTCAGCCAGGGCTTCTTGCTTCCGCGCCAAACTCCCATTGTCATCCTCTTCCCCGGACTCACCCTTCACGTTGTCAAGCTGCTTACTGGGTTCATCCAGGCACAGCGGTCCGCCCGGCCTCGGCTTCGATATTTCCAGTAGCGTCATTTGCAGAACAGCGGATACTACGTCAGCAAGACCGCCACCAGAAGCACTGTAAGGATGCACTGGGACAAAGTTACCTTCTCCCGCCGGTTTCCATACCTCAAAGTCAGCCCCCGCCTCCTGGGTATTTTTATTATGGACATACTGCCGAATTTTAAAATATCTTTCATCTCCCCAAATGCCCCGCAACGGCGCCGTCACGGTTTCCTCGATATGTTGCACCAGGGCGCCCCGCGCCACTTCCGCCGTCTTGGTAAGTAGGAGGATTGCCTGCTCCCGAACGAGGATTTTCGCCGTAAGAGCGTCTAATTCGACTTGCAGGTTGTCGCGCTGCTGCTGGAGCAGGCTACGCTTGCCGGATTCTTGGTTGTGGTGGCACTGCATGGCGGCAAGAGATTGAGTTAGTTGGTTAAGCATCTAAACACACCCCTTCCCACTATAAACTCCAATGGATTACCGGATTATCCAAGGTCAAAGCATATTCAAGGAACTCAATAACAATTTCAACCGCTTGGATGTAATAACTAATATCTGACTTAAATACAATAAATGTTGACGATCTTCCATATTCCGAACCCATAATAATACCGGCAACTTCCAATGGTTCATTCAAGAAGAATGTCCCCTTACTGTTTGAATAACTACCAAAAGCCCCATGCTCTTCTTGTAATTGTTCTTTGAAAACTTGCATTGCTTCTTCTTTATTTGTAGCCGCCTTAAAAAAGTGACTCTCGGAAATAACCCTGTAGGGTGGGGCAACTTTGATTTCTTCCAAAACCTCTTTTGCCCTGACAATACAATCATTAATTTTTTCGCGTGTAAGTGGAATTTCATATTCGCCATCCGGTTCAAAGATATAGTATAGGTCTTTTCCCACAAGGCTTTGAAGAACGCTGTTTGTTCCACTGTCGTTGTATGCACTGCGAAGATATGTTTTGTTGCAAGTGTGTTCTGGATACTTTTCAGAAGGCTTTTCTTCCATGCAATGCTCTCCGTCATAAAGATAAACATCTAATCCCATAATTACCTCACCCCCACCTTGTACTGTTCCGGAATCAGCTCGTCCACCCTGGCAATGTTCGCCTTAATCGCCGCATCCAGTTCCCCGATCCTCGCTTCCAATTCCTCCGGCTCCACGCCTAACCCCCGGACTTCGCCTTCAAGCTGTTCCTTCTGCTTCACAAGCTGCTCCTTTGTAGCCTCGGCCTTGGACTGGGCTTCCTTCATCTTTTCCAGGCTGGCTTTTTGTGCCTGGATTTGGGCTGTGTAGTTAGTGCCGTTACTCAATTTTGGGATGCCTCCTTCTTTAGATTATTGAATTTGGTAACATGGTACTTTGTTCAGTAACTTGTTCCATTTTTTCTGTCGGTATGTCGTATATTTCATATAGGTTTTCAAGTTTCTCTTTGGGTGGAGATATGATACATTGAATACCGGACCATGTGAATTCTGTTTTACCCCTTATGTGGTCCCTTACCCACATTTCAGCTTCTGGATCTTCGCGATATTTTCTATAATGACCTGATACCCAATGCAATAATGCGTCACGTCTTTTTTTGCCATCGGGTATATCTCTAAAGCGGAATACATCTTTTACAGCTACAGAATCACAATTATATGTCAAACCAATAAGACTATCTTCAAACTTAATGTAGGTTCTCCATAGTGCTTCACGTATTGCGATTATGCCAGGTACAACAAAAAGAGGACTATAATTATTTCTGTCATCAATAGTGGCTGAATATTGTAGATATTTTCTTGCGTTTCCTGTTGCTCTGGTTTTAGCTATGGGACCGCAACGTACTGGTTTTTTGCCGTTAATATAGCCATATACATCGTTTTTTAAATAACTGCAACCATTGTCAACATTAATAAACATTGCCATAACGTCGATTAGATTTGGAGCTATAAAGTGCATCCTTCCTCGCCATTTTTTTATATCCGCTTTTTTGTAATGAATCAACACTATTTCATTATCAAAATCATTACTGTTGGTAAGCATCTTTAAATTGAAAGGAACCTTAAGATCGTTAATTGTTACTGACTTTGTTGTAGGAATTAAATAACTGTTACCTATACTACCATCTAGTAAAATATCGTTAATGAAAATATCTGCTCCATCATAAAGACAAATATCAACATTGCCAGCGTTGGAAGGGTAATTAATATTTTTGGCTATTGTTTTTGGTGATTCCGATAAGGTAGTAACAATAAGCAGATCTTCTATCTTTTCAATTAAGGATTTACCCATTTAAACCACCCTCCATTAATCTAAAAACGGCTCAACAAAGTAAACATAATACCCTTTACCGTCACCAAGCGGCCTTATCGCCTTTAGCTTTGCAGTGTACCAATCGTCCGTAACCCTAAAATGCTTAATTACCCATTTCTTTACCACTTCAAGGCTTGCGTTAGTATACAGATGTGAGTAGTTCGGGGTTGTCGTGAATGTTGCCGATGACCTCTATGTTGTTCAGATGCTCAAGATGGCAATACGAACCATCGCTGTATCTCATCATAAGACCGTAGCAGTCTGCGCGGTAATCGACAAACACGATAGAAAAGATGCGCCCATAAGCGTCTTTACCAATATCCCCCTGATATATCTCTGCGCCGTTCTTGTCGTGGCGGCCGGTGTACTGCTGGTGTTCCATGTTGTGTACGGTTACAAGCGTTGCTGTTTGTTTAAAATAGCCACTAAGCATAGAAGGAGTTGAGCCGCTATAATGAAACTTTTTAAGTTCTGGGTCGAATATTCTAAATGATATTGGTTCCATTAAATCACCCTCCTTATATTTTCTTCTTGAACTTCACTCCCACACAACTCACAGATTCCCATTTCCTTCAATAACCCCACATACTTGCCTTCTTCCTCCGCAACCTTGCCGCCGTATTCCTCAATCATCCCGGCAACGTCATCCATCATTTTACTTACCTCGCTCCGCCGCCGCTTTAAATCAACCAGCGCGGCCAACAGGGGTAATTTGCTTTCGTTGTCGGCGTACAGCTTCACGGCTTCTTGCAGGTTGGCGGTTTGTTGTAAGGTAGCTTCGTTCTTAATAAGCCCCCGGTTAACTTCGATATACCGATCCTGCAAGGGTAATAATTTTCTAAGAGTCAAAGAATCCTTGTCTGTTCGTTCCAAGGTTTCAGCAATAACCGGGACATCTGCCGTAGCTTCCAATACTGCCACGACGTTCTTGATTGCCTTTTTGTTCGCGATGGTTTTAACTAAGATATCCTCGAACTTCTCCATGGTCACAACATCCCTTTCCGTACCGTCTACAATGCTCCTAATTTCGTCGGTGTTGGCCGTGAGTGCAATTACCTTACCGGCTTTTTCTAAGCCGCCCTGCGCCAATTCTAGGTTGCTGCGTAGCTTTGTGAATTGTTCAAGGTGTTGGGTGTCGCTGGATATTGTTTCAAGCAGTGACGCGATTTCGGGTAGTGTTGAGGTGGATTGTAGAATTGACTTTTGTTCGGATATGGCGGTATTGATATTAGCAAGTTTGGTGAATCGCTGGAATAGGTTGTCATGCAGGTTTATTTGTTGGTCTTGGGTATCGAGAATATCAGAAATATAGTCAATAGGCATTTCCAGATCAACTATTTCCATCCATGTTTTATTCTGGTTTATTCGGTTTAGTTCAAGGTTTCCTTGTAATTGTGTAAGCTTATCCCTTAACTCCGTGTCCCGGCGCACCCGGCTTAATAGCTGCTCTATCTCCTGGATAGTCTGCCGCAATGCGTCCAGGTAGTCATACTCCGTTAAATCGGCATCCAGTTTTTCGATATTTTCGATATACTGCCGCTGGGTTTGGCGGTCCTTTGTCAGTTGATTGGAGAGTAATCGCACTCCAAGGTCAATTTCATCGCAGCCGCTTAATGCCCCGATAATCCGGGCACGTCCCGGCGCGCTGACATTATTTCCCAAAAACGGACCGGCATCCTGACGCTGCACATTTAATAGGAAGGTATAGTCGCTGCCGAAACCGATCGGGACAACGCCGGTTAAGGCTGTAACTTCGGTCGGGATTCCTGACCGGCCAAAGCCTTCATAAGTTTGCTCTTGGCCGTCTGGAAGCGTGATTGTGTAGACCGGGGAACCTGTCTTACTGCGTCGGTAGGTAAGTCTGTAACCGTCCGAATAATTTGCCGATATTTGACAAAACCTTGCCCCGTGGCGCAGGTAGGATTGATCCCATTTGCCGGTAAGAAGAAGCTCAACCGCTTTGATGGTGGCTGATTTCCCCGAGTCCGATGGACCAGATAAGCAGGTTAATTCACCGGGTTCTGCCAGGCTGAATTTAGAATCTTTATGAGACATGAAGTTTTGTAAATGAAGCGATTTAATATGGCGCAAAATAGTGGCCTCCTTTCTTTTATGTAGTCGCTCTATTATAGTGTCGCTATCATATATAGTGGCTCACTCAAGTATTATGTAACTATCACCAGCCGTGGTTCATTCTTATTTAGGGTAACTGTCTAATATCTTGATTCGCACAAGTGGCGTGTTACTCTCTTTATGTATGACTCGCTCTTTCATTATGAAACATTCAAGAAAAGTGTCTCGCTCCCAACCTTTGCAACAATCAAGTACACTGACTCATTCCCCAGATATGTTGCTATCCTTTCACTTGATTCGCTCTAGCATCTTGGGTTATCTGCTCTGTTGACTCGCTCAATGAAGTTGAAACCATCCTGCGTAATGACTCGCTCACACTTTTTGAAACTATCCACATTCATGACTCGCTCCGACTGCTTGTTACTATCCAAGGGTTTGACTCGCTCCGGAGCCATGTTGCTTTCGTGGCCCCTGACTCGCTCACACAAATTGTTACCATCTCCACCTATGGCTATCGCTCCACAATGTTGTTATTTTCCCTGACCTTGACTCGCTCAACAGGCGTGTTACTATCAACGGGAGTGACTCGTTCAAATCTCTTGTTACTATCTTCAATCGTGACTTCCCCCGCCGCCCCGTCGCCGGGACGGCACGCTCCAGGCTTAAAGGACTTTGTTTCACCGCTTCGCGGTAAAAACGCGGCCCGGTCCGCTTTGCCACTTATTTCAGCGGTTCTAAATCCATAATTTCATCAGGCCAATAAATATCAAATATCGTGTTGTTCCAGTATCTTGCATTTGCTAGCCATTGATTAGCCTCGGCTATCTTTGTCGTAAGTGCCGCCCTTTCAATATCAGAAATATCCTGTGTCCTTGCCTGTTCAATGGTTGTCTTTATGGCATGGTATTGGTTAATTTCCGATACTGTTCCGTAGTAATTAATGGGCACCCCTATAACAGCGATAAATAACATCAAACCAGAAAATATTGTTAACAACATACCTACAAAGTCATACTCATACGAATTTCGTATTATCATAATCCCCGCAATCATCAAGCTGACAAGCAAGATAAATATAAGTATCATCGTTACTTAATTACCCCTTTCTAAATATTGTTTTATTTCAATTTTCACTGCGACACCTTCAAAATCCCCCATTCAATCTGCTGATTACTTTACGGTATCAAGAAACAAACAATCTTCATCGTTAACTTCAATTTCAATCACCTGTTCCGGTTCAAGTTCATATTCCTTATCGCCGCAACAAAATTCAATAATGCCGGGAAGGTTGTTTTCAATAAAAAGCTTCATGTTTAACTCCACCCTTCCTCACCGTTCCCGCCGCCATCCACCGCGCCAGCTACGTCAATAGTTTCCGCATCGTCCCCGGCCATTTCATCCTCCAATTTCGCCTGCCGGATATAAGGCCGCAAGCTCTTCGCATAAGCCAGCATCTGCCCGGCATCCTTCTTCTCCAGGTCGGAAACCTTGCTGAATACCGCCCTGCTGTAAGTAATTCCCCCGGAGGACTGCTCCTTTATTAGCTTGATCCGGGTAACAACTCCCTGATAGGCCTTGAGCTTATTTGTCAGCGCATTAAGGTATTCTTTAAATCCCTTGGTCGAAGTCGGCGGCAGGGCTATGGCATACGGGAAATAATCACCTTCCATGAGCAGGGCAACCCGGATTTTGTTCGCGCAAGCCTTCCCAATCCCATCCTTGCCAGAAGTCCACGCTTCCGGGGTATCGCCGCCAAGGTTGCACTTTTTGCAGTTACCGCCTGGCGAACCTTCCCCGGTTATACCGTCTCTGGCAACACAATCCGGCATTGTCTTTTCTCCGGTGTATTCCGATTTAAAATAAATGTTGAATGGATGGTAGTCCAGGATAACCCCAATAAGTTCCTTCTCAGTGCGCGGTTCTTCTTCGTCGGTTGGAATCTCCCAAACAATCCCGCCACCGGAGGGAATTTTAATTTCCGGGAACTTAAAATCAACGCCGCCCTCCAGGTTGTTTTGCATTACCTCCCCGATTTCCTGAATGCTCGGCAGCGCTGTTAAATCGAAACTTGCCGCCGGTACCAAATCTTTTCCTGTTGACATTTTTTAACTTTCCTCCTTAATCGTATTTGTTTTCATAGCGCCCATGGCCGCAGTGTAAAATTGTATCTCGGCTATGATACTTTGCATCTGAGCAATATTGGCCGTGAACTCCTGCTCCATGCGCTTTAACTCAATGTCATGGCTGGCTAAAATATCCTCCAGGTTTTCAACTTCCCGCTTGCACTGCTGGTAATAAGTCAACTTCTGCTGATAATCCTGATCAAACTTCTTGCGCCGTATCAACTCCCCTTGCCGCGCTTTGTCGTTGCTGTAGACCGGTTTCCCCGCCGCGTTTACCTCCCCGGCAATCTCAGCAATTAAAGCAACTTCGGCCTCCTTAACTGCTTGCTCCGCATCAGTTAAACTTTGCCGCAGTGTCCGCATCTGCTCCCGGTTGATAAGCTCCTTTTTGGCCTCAATCTCTGCCGGCGCCGCTGCAATAGTGCCCCGCAGTTTGTCCAGTTCGTATTTCTGCAAGAAGCTTTCATGCTTGCCGGAAAGTTCAATTTTTACGGCTTCGGCCACCATTTGCTTAATCGCCGTATTAAATCCTTGCATTACTTCATTGAACGTGAGTTCTTGCATTTACTTACCCCCTTCTAAAATATTGCCCTTACCGCAGACCCGATAATGTACCCCATCACCCCCGCTAAAAACAGCTTTACTAATCCATCCAAAAGTCGGTTCTCGCCCCACAAAAACGCTTCCAGCTTGTCCCACGCGCCCTGATCCTTTTCCGGTGTAATAAGATCATCATACCGCTGTCCCCTTGTCCTATACTGCGCCGGAATTCTGCAATCTTGAGCATTTATCAATGCAATCACCCCCTAAAAGTGTGAAAAATATATAGTGGCCGGACCGGATTGCACCCGGCCACTATTGAGAAAGGAGAGATGTATGTGGACTATTTGATTGACTAGTGAAAATTCTTCATGTGGACCTCCTTAAAATTTTTATGTAGGATTTTCCTCCCCGGTGTCGAAGTTGATAATTGTCTGGTTTACCAAAATCTTCACGGAGGGGAGGTGTAAAGTTATGGAAAATTTAGTTCCAAACATGAAAAGAACATCATTGTGTTTACAAAGAACATCATTATGATCTTTGAGTTTATCCGCAACCAATAAGGCGAAGTCATTTATTAGCTGGACTGCTTTTCGTAGTTCGGCTACTTCTTTTTCAAGCTGCTCAATACGTTGTTCTGGTGTCATCTTTGTTTCACCACCTTTTTGATGTTGTAGGATTTTCCTTCCCGCCTGTAGAATTAACCAGTTGTCCAGATTAATTAAATTTACAGGGAGGGAGGTTAGCAAAAATGCCTGATAAAATTTGTCCATTGCGTAATACCAACTGCAGCAAGGATTGTGCTTGGTATGTCGAAGTTATTTCCGGTGAAGGTATTTATGATTGTGTTTTAGTCGATATTGCATATAGATTAGATTCAATAAAGAATTCATTAATGGATTAAATCTTTTAAAGCACTACCTTGCATTTTCCAATAAACGCCTGAGTTACTTCGAGGACTTCTTTGGCTTCTTCGTAACTTAGGTTGTTTTTTAGGATAAGGTCAACAACTTCATTCGAGATTCTTTCGATCTCTTTGTAATTTTCATGAAGATTATCCTTTTTGCGTGGCACCCTAAAATGATCAATAGAGTAATATTGAAAATTGGACCTGCCACTGTTTTCCGGTTGTTGGCTTGCCATCTTTGTTTCACCACCTTTCATATTGGAATCAATGTTCCAGAAAGTGACTATTGAAAATCACTTTCCGGCATGGTAAAATAGTCATTGGGGAACCGCGTTTGCGGTTATTTTTTTAGCCTATTTTTAAGTCTTTCTCTTCTTTTCTTGCCCTGCTATTAAGTTTGTTCGCATCCCTTTTAAGCACTTTCAGAAAAGCATTGAGTTGTTCCCTGATACGGTTTATTCCATCAATACTCATATTGCTGGATTCTCTGTATATATGTTCTGTCATGGCAATAGAGTGAATGATGGATTTTACTTTTTTACTTTCTTGACCATCCAAATTATCAGTCATGGCCTGCAAAACCAACAAATCTTGATCACTGAAAATCCAAAATTTTAAATCATCGGCCTTAACAAATGGAAAACTTTTAACACATATCCTGAAATCTGTCATAGAGGTTATTTTCTTAGCTATTATTTTCCTTAGCAGAGCATCAACAATTTCTTCTTTTTTACAAGATATGTGCTTACATAGAGCATTGGAAGCAACCTTGTCCGCTAAAAAGACAGTGTAATTAAAAGGAACTCCATGGTTAATAGCGACCGATAATGTCTTTTCTGGTAAGTCACCAACAGCGCAATATTCTCTAAATTTCTGAACAGATTTATGAACTTTTTCAGCCGCAGAGGTCATTGAGTCGGAGTTAGCGAAAACCATTGAATAATACTTTGCCAAGTCGTATTCCGTCCACGCTTTTTTGATTTCACTGGAGTGCATAATTGTAAGAATTTGTTCAGTTGTTAATACATGGTCGCTTACCCAGCACATTATATTTTCCCAACCAAGCATTCTCGCTATCATGAATCTTCTGTGCCCATCAACTATTTCGTAATAAGATTTATTTTTCTTGTGAACAATAAGCGGATAAGCTAATCCATTAGACTTTATATCCTCTAACAGTTCCTGCAATTCTTTTGACTCAAGACGCTGCCTTATGTTTAAGGGGCTTTTTAGTAAATCACTAATACTAATCAGTTTGTATTCGCCTTTGATTCCTAAAAGATAGCTAGTTGACAATATACCCATCCCTTTCATTTTTAATAGGTGAGGTTGTTTTTAATTCCTCAACAATATCCGGTAGTTTTTCTTGTAACAGATCCCTTAAATCTTCCAACCTTCCAGTTAATTCATAAACCACCTCCACTCTTGACAATTTTCTTCTCCATCTTCCCCATGCTTTTAGTATTTCGTCGTTTCTTCTCGCAAGAAGACAATATGCTTCGTCAACCGTTTTATAAAGCTGCTCCATGTATGCAATATCTTCTTTTTCTTGCTCAGTAAAATCAGTATGGTTTGAAGTATATTGATTTTCGTTAAGCCTTTGTTCTTTGTATAGCTCTAAGATTTTACTCTTAAGATATATGTTCCATTCAGGGTGATCTTTTAATGCTTTTAAATATCGTTTTGTTGTTAGGTACGCATGTGCGCCAATATTAATTTTTTGGGAAAGTTCCCTGCTGGATGGAGATAATCCATATTCCACAGCTTTTTCTTCCACCCATGCAATAAAAGCGTTCCCCTCTTCAACCCCCTTTTGGTTGCGCTCAATCATATTGCTTGATTCGTTTTCTTTTCTTAGCTTGGTAGCCATAGCCAAAGCCTCATCAACGCTTAAATGATCTGTTTGATCGGGAAATTCATTATGAACATTTTCACGCATCAATGCTCTCTTAGCTGTACTTGGAGTAATATTAAGATATTTTGGTATATCTTTACTCCACACGCTCACGCCTTTTTCTTCTGCTACTCTTTTTACTTTTTGTGCAATGTCTAAACATTTTTCAAGAGAAGGATGCGGTTTTAAGGCTGGTTCTGGTTTTAACTCTGGTTTCTGTTCTTGTTTAGAAATTTGTTCCGACTTCGACTCCGGTATTGTCTCAGCTTTTAGGTTTTTGTTGTCACCCTCGTTTCTACTTTCTGCACCATTGTTTCCAGTTTCATTCTTCTTGCCGGAATCCTCTAAAGCCTTGCGCGGTCTGGCTTTGCCGTCTTTGGTAATTATTGTTTTCTGTTGGACGAGCTGTCCATCAGACTCCAAATCCTTCCTAACCGCATTAACCGTACTATGGCTTACCCTCAACG